>ERZ1740067.63-NODE-63-length-81487-cov-7.934596_pt1 | contig 81487 bp, 77 predicted proteins | sample MGYA00581736_ERZ1740067 | MGnify/ENA primary metagenome ERZ1740067 (study PRJEB43018, sample SAMN04849236) | marine metagenome | isolation source: floating plastic debris | place: Pacific Ocean | collected 2008-08-27 | study: EMG produced TPA metagenomics assembly...
TGATGGCGATTTTACCATTGGGGCTGACAGCCATGCCCTCCGGCTCTACGCCCACGTCGATCTGCGCGATGACTTTGCGGGTTTCCACGTCCACCACAGTGGTGATTGCGTCATCTTCGTTTGCGATGTAGAGGTGCCGGTCATCCGGCGCGAGAACGAACTGTTCGGGATCATCGCCAGAGGGCAATTCATGCAGGATTTCACCAGAATTAGGGTCCATGACCTGCACCGCGTTGCTGTCGGAGGCGCAGATGTAGACGCGTGAATAATCCTTGGAAAAGATGATGCCGCGGGGGCGTTCGCCCGTGTCGTAGGTCTGGATCACTTCGAGCGTCTCGGTCGAGATGACGGAGATTGTGTCGTCTTTCTCATTCGTGACCCAGATCTCACCGGCCATAGCGGTGGTGGACAAGAGCGTGAGCAGTGCAGTCAGTCGGATCATTGGAACGCCTCGCAGTTGCTTTCGGGGCGGTCGAGCCCCAGGCTGTCTAATTCGTTGGTCTGGTGCAGGAACCCGTCAAGCGGGGCCTGCGCCACCAGCGCGCGGGGATGCGCGACGGCGATGGGCTGGCGCAGTTGGCCATTCCAGTCGCGGTAGGTGAGCGGTCGGCCCTTGAAGCCCGCCAGTTCAAAGTCATCGGACAGGATGTAGGCGCGCAGTGTCTCAGGGTCGGTGGCATTGGTGCGCGTCATCGCTTCGCCCAGCGTCCGAACGGCGGCCCATGCGGCGTAATCCTGCGCTGTCATTTCGCGACCGTTCTGTTCTTCGAAACGGGATTGCAGCTGTGCCGCCCCCCATTGCTCGATCACCGGGGACCAGCCCACTGCCGTCAACCCTTCGGAGCCGACGATAGGGCGCGCTTGCCACGTGTTGTAGAGGACATAGCGCCCGAAATCATGCACCTCATCGGCGATGATCAGCGCGTCATAGTCGCCAAAATCCTGGGTGAACAGCGGCACCTCGGCGCTGGCGTTCCGGCGCATGTCGGCGTCAAACGCCCATTCCTTTTCCGCCTCGAGCGACAGGCCGAATTTGGTGAGCGAGCGGCGCATCGCCTCGGCGTAGCTCGTGTCGGCAGCATGCGTGCCCGTGATCATCACCAGATCGTCCCAGCGCTTTTGCACCAGCACCTGCGCCAGCGCGTCGGTGCGCATCGCGTCCGACGCAAGCGTGTGCAGCAGGTTGCCGCGGCAGGCATCGTCGCGCAAGGAAAGCGCACCGGCGGACGTGTTGAACAGCACCGCACTTTCGGCCTCCGGCAGGTCGGCGATGGCGACCATATCCTCAGCCGCGGCATCGATCACGAGGTAGGGCGCGGCGGCCAGCATCTCGCGGGCAGCGGCCAGCGGATCCTCCCCGTCGAAAACCTCGACGACAGACATCTCGTAGGTTTGGCCCAGGAACTTGCCCGTGGTGAGGTTGTCGGCCAGCCCGGTCTGCGCGCCCGCGATCCCGTTGTCTTCGGGGATCGGATCGAGGTTCGACAGGGTCGGCGGCACGGGCTGTTCGACCCGCAGATAGCCGATCCGCAGCGTGGTTTCCGCTAGAACGGGCACGGCACATGCCGCTGTGACGCAGGCGGCCAAAAGTACACGGTTCAAAGCAAGGCCTCCCATGAGCTCAAGGCTAGTATCCCCTCGAACCGGGCGGAATAAGACCTTGGTCGTGGCCGAGCCGAAACGCAACCAAAGTCCAATACCGCCCCCTGCCGCCCTCGCGTAGGACAAGTGCAACACGACCGTCCATGTGAGGGAGGCATATGATGTCCAAAACCACGAAAAAGAGATTTTTGTTCGCCAGCGCACTGACTGCCGCCGCCACCTTGGCCGTCGCACATGGCGATGTCGCGCCGCAGGCCGTGGACACAACCGGCCTGCCCGCCATCGAAGGCGACTGGCTGACCGAAAACCCCTATCGCGCCGACAAGGTGGGCGAAGAAACCTGGCTGCGCGCCGTCGAGATCGGCGCGTCGGGCTACAACCAGAACTGCGCCAGGTGCCACGGGCTCGAAGTGGTGTCCGGTGGCCTTGCCCCCGATCTGCGCTTCCTCGAAGCCGAGGAATACGGCGACGAGTGGTACGTCGAGCGCTTTGTCGAAGGGTACACGCAAAACGGCATCACCAAGATGCCAGCCTTTGGCGATTTGCTGGGACAGGAGGCCGCCTGGGCCATCCGCACCTATATCGAGGCCCGCCCAGACGATGTCGCCATGGAAGATGTGGCGGACGAGTTGGCAGCCTTGCGCGACCAACTGGCCGCCTATGTGGACGACACGAGCGGTGCGGACCCCGATGCGCTCAAGACGCGGCTGGGCGAGATTGCAGACGAAATCCCGACACTGTCGGGCGCGCCCGTGGCCGACAGTGTCGCCTTCCGCGCCGCCAACCTGATCGACGGCACGCCCGCGGCCTACAAATCCGCATCCGAAGCCTTGACCGTCGGATTGTCTGCCGCAAACTGATGGCATGACATTTCGAACCACGCTCTTCTCCCTGGTGGTTGTGGGTCTGTCCCTGGCGGGGCAGGCCCACGCTGCTGATCCCTGTGCCGATCATGTGCCGCAGGCCAAACCGCAAAATGTCGGCCGCGATATCGTGGGACAGGAACTGGACCAGATCCAGGATCAGGGCCACATGCTGTTCGCGGTCTACGAAGACTATCCGCCCTATTCCTGGGAAGAAAATGGCGAGCCGCGCGGCGTCGATATCGAGATTGCGCGCGTCATCGCCGAGGATATCGGGGTCGAGCCGCGGTTCAACTTTGTCGCAGCGGGCGAGAACCTGGATGCAGACCTGCGCAACAACATCTGGCGCGGTGCGCTGATCGGGGGGCGCATCGCGAATGTGATGATGCGCGTGCCCTATGACAGCGCGTTCAAGTGCCGGGTCGAGCAGGTCGTGTTCACGGGCCAATACGCAGGCGAAAGCATCGCCATCGCCTATGACACCGCGTCCTATCCGGACGAAAAGCCGGTGCCTGCCTATTTCCGCTTCGACACGGTGGGGGTCGAAAACGACTCGATCTCGGACTTTTACCTATCGGGATTTGTGGGCGGGCAGTTGCAGAAGAACATCCGCCGCTTTCCCACGACCCAAGCCGCAATGGCCGCGTTGAACGCCGGCGAGGTGATGGCCGTGATGGGCCCGCTGGGGCAACTGGAACACGGGCTGACCGAGACGACGGCGGTACACCAACCACCGCTCGCAGGCTTTGCCGTCAGCGACTGGACGCTGGGGGTGGCGGTGAATTTCCGCTATCGCCCGCTGTCTTACTTCGTCGATGACGCGATCAACTATGCGCTGCAAGACGGGCGCATTCCGGGCATCTATGAAAAGTACGGGCTGACGCATCAAACGCCGGAGCGCTGAGGCCCGACTTTGGTCTTACACAGATGGTCCAATGGCTGATTTGGTCTTTGATCGGTAGCGTTTCTCCTGAATTGAAAGGGGGGATTGCGCCATGAATCTCAGCGACTCACGTGTTATCAACGCCGACCGCGCGGCGGTCTGGGCGGCCATTCTGGACCCGGAGGTGCTCAAGGCCTGCGTGCCCGGCTGTCAGGAGATGGCAGGCACGCCCGAGGATGGCTTCACCGCCACCGTTGTCCAGAAAGTCGGCCCGGTCAAAGCGACCTTCAAAGGGGCGGTGACCTTGTCGGACATGCAGGCACCCGAAAGCGTCGTGATTTCGGGCGAGGGCAAGGGCGGCGCTGCAGGCTTTGCCAAGGGCGGCGCGCATGTTCGGCTCGAAGAGCAGGGCGGACAAACCGTACTGCATTATGACGTGGAGGCCAAGGTGGGCGGCAAGCTCGCGCAGCTGGGCAGCCGAATCATCGACGGGTTTGCCAAGAAGATGGCGGATCAGTTTTTCAACAACTTCCAGGAGCATGTCGGCGCGCCGGTCGTGGCAGCCGAGGCCGAAGCAGCGGTGGCCGAGGATGCGCCCAAGAAGGGCTGGCTGAAACGTCTGGTGACCTAAAGCGTTGTGAGGTCGCCAACCGGGTCGATCAGCGTGATGCGCTGAACGCCCCTGGCGGCCCTGACGCGGCGTGCGAGGCTGATGCCACCCAGCGTCAAGCCCGTCGACAGCGCGTCCGCTATGGCGGCGCTGTCCGCCTCTACCGAAACAGTGGACCATTGCGGCGCCTGCGCGGGATGCACGATATGTCCGTCGGGTCCCAGCGGTGTGGCCAGTGGGCTGGACGTCGCGATGGCACCGGTGGTGAGCGTCCGCGTGGCCAGCAGGCCATGGGTCGGGTCAGCGACGCCAAGCCGCCAGGAGCCGCCGGTGCCGCGGTATTCTCCGATGTTGACAAGCGTGTTGTCGAACCCGCGCGCACGAAGCATGTCAGACACGACATCGGTCGCATAGCCTTGGGCGATGCCGTTGAAAGTGAGCGCCTGACCTCGGCCAAGCGTCACCCGACGGCCCCGCACGGCGACACGATCCCAGCCGATGAGCGTGCGTGCATCGTGCGTGTCCTGCCCCGTGCTCAGCGCATGCCAAAGCGGCTGGACCGTTGGGTCAAAAAGACCATCGGTCAGCGTGTGGGCCATATCCGCGATCTGCATCAGTTGGACAAAGCGGGCGGGGACTTTGAGCGTGCCTGCGGTGTTCAGGTGCACGAGGTCCGAATTCGGATCGTAGAGCGAAAAAAGCCGCTCGATCTCGGCGATCAGCGCGCGGGCTTCGATCAACGCCGTGCCTGCCACATCGCGCGGGCCGTTGAGTGTGATCGACACCTCCGCGCCAAAGGCGCGACCGGACCAGCGGTGCGGCTGGGCCAGCGCCGGAGCGGCGGCAAAACTCGCCGCGATGGCGAGGAAACGGCGGCGACTGACGCTCATTCGGCGGCCACATGCAACTTGCGACCCTTCGCGGCAAGGATCAGGGGCACGCATTGGCGCGTGTCGTCATGGATGGCGACGCAGTCGAGGCATTGGAAACATTCGGAATACTGGATCTCACCGGTTTTCTTGATCGCGCCATAACTGCATTTGACCTTGCACAGCTGGCAGGGCGAGCCGCATTCGGCGCGTCGCGCGATCCACTCGCGACCCCGCACAAGCCCGCCGATGGCCATCACGGCGCCCAGCGGGCAAAGGTAGCGGCAGAACCCCTTGAAGAGCACCATCGACAGCACCAAAAGCCCTACCGCGTAGGCGACATAGTACCACTCGCGGACAAAGAAGGTGGTGATCGCAGTCTTGAACGGTTCGACCTCGATGGCGGTGTCGAGAGCCGCAGGCGCGGTCACGAGCAGCGCCACGAGCGACGCGAGGACCACGTATTTGAGGGTCTTGAGCTGGCTGTCCCAGAATGCGTTGGGTTCGATCTGCGGCAGGCGCAACAGGCGGCCCAGATGATTTGCGAACTCCTGCAACGCGCCAAACGGGCAGAGCCAGCCGCAGAACAGGCCCCTGCCCCACAGCACGAAACCGACGATGGTCACGGCCCAGATTACCAGCGAAAACGGGTCGTACAGCAAAAAGGCATAGCTGCCGCCCTCAAGCGCTGTCCGCCCCACCGCGAGCGGTGTCGCGATAGACAGCTGCCCCTGCCCCCACCAGCCGATGAACCCGGTCACAAAGGCGAGGATGCCAAGACGCAGCGGGGTGAACCAGCGCGACGCGGCCATCCGGTTGCTGCCAAACAGCAACAGGCCCACAAGCCCCGTCAGAAACACTCCCAGCACCACCAGATCCAACGCGCGGTTGCGCAGCGCGTCGACCCAGGGCGGCGCGGGCTTGATGATCTCGGGACGGGAATAGAACCGCGCAGGCGTCACATGCGGCACGTCCAGCGTGACCGACCCGATCTCGGGCTGGAAAGAGCCGTGTTCGCGCAGCGCCTTGATCTGCAGCGTCCAGTCGGCTGTCGGATCGAACCCCAGCCGCCGGTCCGTGCGCAGGATCAGCGCCGCTCCGTCATAGGCCGCGTTGTGTAAGGCGTTGGGCAGCGCGTCATTCAGCTCAACGTATATATCACTGTCGCGGAACGCGATGGGAAACCCGCCCTGTTCGGCGCTGATCAGATTGGGGGCGGTGTTGCGCACAAACTCATCGGTGACGAGGCCGTGGCGCGCCGCCTCGATCACCAGCACAGGCTCGTCGGTATCGGCGATTTCCATGAAATTCTGCAACTCGTCAAAGCTGCTGGGGCTGAGCACGGCTTGCGCCACGGACGGCGCGCCGATGTCCACGACCCACAGGTCGAGATAGGTGCCGTCCGGGTCATCCTTGGCTTCGGGGTCGTCATCTTCCCATAATGTGCCGTCAAACGCGGTGTCCATTTCCGCGTTGGTGACGGTCTTGCGGGTGACGATGCCCTCTTCGACCAATGCGTCCCAGGTCAGGTCCTCGCGGTATTCGAGATTGGGATAGGCGGGCGGACCGGACGAGATCCCGCCCATCTTTTCGCGCGCGACCTGCAGGGCAGCGGCCAGAATGCTCTCGTGCGCGATCCGCACCGACGCTGTGCCCTTGGTCACACCGTCCAGATAGACCAGCGCCGAGCCTTCGCTGCCCGCGCCATAGGGCGAGCCGACCACAAGCGAATCCGAGATGGAATGCCCGCGGTACTGCTTGAAAAAGTCGTAGAACAGCTTTTCCGGCAAACCGGAGACAAAGATCGGTTCGTTGTGCGAGATCAGCTGCACGTCCAGAAACCGCCCGTCCAAGTCCAGCACCACCAGCATGTTGATCGACGCGCCGGAAAAGCCGGGCAGCGGCGCCATCGGTTCGGTTTCAAACACATACCCCGCCTCGGCCCCGCCGGAATTCAATAGCTGCCAGACACCCTTGTCATTTATCTGTTCACCCAGCGACATAGGCGGGACGATATAGGGCGCCAGAACGTCACGGGTCAAAGGCTCGGCCACAACGCTCAGCGCGGCCAGACACCACAGTATGGTGGCCGCGCACAGAGCGGTTATGGATTTGATCAGTGCCATCTCCCGCAGCCTATTCCGCAGCGCGGTGCGACCCTATGCGACTAAGGTATGAGCAGCGCGCCTCTGGGCTATGGGAGCGGTCACATATGTGTCAGTCTTTTGCCCATGCAAGACACCCGTTTCGATACCAAGACACTTGGCCTGTCGCTGCTGGCCATGCTGGCGCTGTGGTGGGTGGCGGCCTGGCTGGGCGATGACCCCAGCGTCCTGCCCTCCCCCGCTGAGGTCTGGCGCATCTTCGTGGGCGAAATGGCGGATGGGGAGATGCAGTTGCACTTTACCGCGACACTCTTGCGGGTGGCGGCGGCCTTTTCGCTGGCGATGGGCTTTGGCTGCCTCATCGGCTTTGTCATGGGCGTGAACGCCACGATCAACCGCTGGTTTTCCGCGTGGCTTGTGGTGCTGCTCAACGTGCCGGCGCTGGTGGTGATCGTGCTGTGCTATCTGTGGATCGGTTTGAATGAGGTGGCGGCGATCACGGCTGTGGCCCTGAACAAGACGGCGATGGTCGCCGTGTCGATCCGCGAGGGGGTGCAGGCGCTGGACCCCCGCTTGCGCGACATGGCAGGCGTGTTTCGGATGAGCCGGGCCGCACAACTGCGCCACGTGATCCTGCCGCAGTTGTGGCCCTATGTGGCGGCGTCGACGCGCAACGGTCTGGCGATCATCTGGAAGATCGTGCTGGTCGTGGAATTTCTGGGGCGCAGCAACGGGATCGGTTTTCAGATCCACCTGTACTTTCAGCTGTTCGAAACGGGGTATGTTCTGGCCTATGCGCTGAGCTTTGTTGCGTTCATGCTGCTGCTCGAATTCACCCTGCTGCGCACGCTGGAGACGCGGGCCACACGCTGGCGACAGGCGACCGCCTAAAACAGCAGCTTGCAGCCAAGCGTGCGGTTCATCGCAGCGATCAATTCGTCCACGGTTTCGGTGTTAACGTATTCACCGCCCGTCCGGTCGGCGAGGCATTTGGCGACACTGATGGAGGTGACATAATCCGTGTCCCCCTCGCTTTCCCAGCCGAAATGCTCACCCCGAACCTTGAAGCCGATGACATGCACGGTCAGGCCCGTGCCCGACAGGTCGGCGGCAAGCGCGCAGGGTTGGCCGCCGCACGTCTCCTTGCCATCGGTGACCAGCACGACGGTGCCGGGTTCTGGCGGCGCGCGCAGGGTTTTGGCGGCAAGCGCCACCGCGTCGGTCAGGGCGGTGCGGCCCTGCGGTTGCAGATCATCGACAGAGGCGATGACATCGTCGGCGGCATCGACACGAGGACCAAAGCGCAGCTCGATCCCCGAACACTCGCCCACACCACCGGCGCCGCCGGGGCCGTAGATGATGAGCCCGATGCGCCGGAACGGGGCCACCTGCGGCAGGGCGGTGCGCACGGCGCGGCGCGCCTCGAAAATGCGAGGTTCATCAATCTGGTTGAAACCCATTTCAGCCATGGAGCCCGAACCGTCAAAGACGATCATCGCGTCATCGGTGCACGCGGCCGGCGCGGGGCTGGTGATTAACAGCGACAGGATCGCCGCCACAGCTGCTGTCTGACCTAATTGCTTCATGCCCGCCTCCTAACGACGATAGACAAACTCCGGTGCGGCCACCTCATGCACCTCTTCGGTCAGCAGCGCGTCGAGTGCGGCGCGGCCCGGTGACTTGGTGCAGACCGGATCAGGGGCCGCAGCGTCGCCCAGCACGGCCATCGCCTGACAGCGGCACCCGCCAAAATCGATGTCGCGCCGTTCGCAGCCCTGGCACAGTGCGGGCAGCCAGTCGGTGCCACGATAGGCGTTGAAGGCCGCGCCGTCATACCAAATCTCGGCCAGCGGGCGGTCGGTGACCTTGTCAAAGGTCAGGTGCGGGATGGTTTCGGCGGCATGGCAGGGCAATACGGTACCGTCGGGCGTCACGTTCAGCCCGGTCGAACCCCAGCCATTCATGCAGGCCTTGGGGAAGTCGGAATAGTAATCCGGCGGGACGAAGTCGATGACCAGCTGACCCTTGAGCGCATCGATGGCGCGGGCGACGGTCTTTTTCGCGGTATCCACCTGTGCGCGGCTGGGTTGCAGCGCGGCGCGGTTGGTCAGGGCCCAGCCCTGGAACTGGACGCAGGCAATCTCGATCCTGCGCGCACCAAGGCGCAGGGCCATGTCGATGGTCTGCGGCAGATCGTCGAGGTTTTCGCGGTGCATGACTGCGTTGAGCGTAAGCGGAAAGCCGATGTCGGCGATGATCTCGGCCACATGCATCTTGCGGTCAAAGCCGCCGTCATAACCGCCGATGCGGTCGGCCATGGCGGCGGTGACCCCTTGCAGCGACAGCTGCACATGGTCGAGGCCTGCGGCATCGAGATCGCGCAACCGCCGCTCGTTCAAGCCGATGCCAGAAGTGATGAGATTAGTGTAGAGACCCGCGGACCGCGCCGCGATCACCAGATCGACCAGATCGCGACGCGATGCAGGCTCGCCCCCCGACAGGTGCAGTTGCAGCACGCCCAGCTTGGCGGCCTGGTCAAAGATGTCGGCCCATGCGTCGGTGGTCAGCTCGGTGTCCTTGGCCAGCAGCTCGGTCGGGTTCGAACAGTAGGGGCAGGCCAGCGGGCAGCGATGCGTCAGCTCGGCCAGCATCGCCATCGGTGGGTCAACGCGGGCGGACATGAACCATCCCCCGTTCTTGCAGATCCCGCACGAAGGCCAGCACATCCGGCGTGATGACGTCGAGCGGTGCGTCGTAGACCTCGGCCAATCTGGCCGAGATCTGCGCCAGATCGGCCTCCCCATCCAGCGCACCCAACACGGCCTTGCCCACCTGATCGAGCACCAGTACACGTTCCGGCCCCAGCAGCACATCGACCTCGCGCACTGCGTCATATCTAGTGCGCACACCGCGCGGCAAGAATGGCACGTCAGCCTCTGTCATGCTGCCAGCCCCTCACCCGGTTGCCAGCCGCCGGGCGGGATGCGGCCCGGTTCGACGTAAGCCGACCACAGCGCGTCGAGCTGCGCCCAGAGCACCTCGGTCTTGAAGGTCAGCGCGCGGGCCGCTGCATCCTGATCGGCGCGCGTCACCGCGTGATCCATCACCCATTTGAGGCCAAAGGCCACGTCCTTGGGCGCCTCGCTGAGCCGGTTTTGAAAATATGACAGCGTCTCGGTGTTGGCGAAATCATAGTGCTGCAGCAGCCCGGCGATGCGGTTCTTGTGGATGGCAGGCGCAAAAAGCTCGGTCAGGGACGAGGCCATGGCAGGAAGCAGCGGCTCCTCGCGAACAAAGCGCACGTAGGCATCGACGGCAAAGCGCGTTGCGGGCAGAATACCCACTTCGGACGCCACGTAGTCTGGGTCGAGCCCGACGCCTTCGGCCAGCTTGAGCCAGCGGGCGATGCCGCCCTCGCCCGGTGCCGAGCCGTCGTGATCTTCGATCCGAGACCGCCAGGCGCGTCGCAAGGCCGGGTCAGAGATGCGGGACATGAACGCCGCATCCTTCATCGGAATGCGGGTCTGGTAGTAATAGCGGTTGATCACCCACGCCCGCACCTGATCAGCGGTACAGTCGCCCGCGTGCAGCTTGTGATGGAACGGATGCTTGTCATGATAGCGCGCGGCGCCGATGGCGCGCAGCCGCGCCTCGAATGCTGCTGAGCTGTCAGGGTGATCGGTCATAGCGTGATCTCCATCCCGTCGGCGGCAATTTCCCATCCCTGGGCCAGCACCTCGGCCCGCTCGGGCGCGCCCGGTTGCAGGATCGGATTGGTGTTGTTGATGTGGATATAAACCTTGCGCGCCGCTACCTCCTCCAACCGCGCAAGGCTGCCCAACTCACCGTTCAGGGGCACATGCCCCATGCGCGCGCCCGTCTTTTCCCCAGTGCCTGTGCGTTGCATATCGTCATTGTTCCATACGGTGCCGTCGAACAGCAGCAGGTCCGCCGCGCGGATCCGGTCGATCAGCCAGTCCGGGATGGCGGCGCAGCCCGGAATGTAGACCGCCCGCGCGCCCGACGATTCGAGCATCAGGCCCACCGTTTGCTCGCCCACCTCTTCAAGGTTGAGCGTGTCCCCTTCGAGAAACAGCGCCACCTTGCCCGGCACGGCAAAGGGTGTGACGGTGAGCCCCGGCACAGGGACAAAAGGGGCATCAAGCGCAATCTGGTGCTGCGTCACCAGCGCCGGGTCCAGCACGCCAAAGACCGAATTGCCCTGCAGGATGTCGAGGCCCGCAGCGGTGGCGTAGACGTCAAACGCCGTCTTCTCCCGCAAGGTCAAAAGGCCCGCGATATGGTCGATGTCCCCATTGGTCAGCACAACGGACGCGATGGGTGATCCACGCAAGGCGGGCGGATGCATCTGTGGGCAGGCATCGACCTGCGCGCGGATGTCGGGCGAGGCGTTCAGCACGGCCCAGGCCGTGTCATCCACCGTCACCGCCACCGACGATTGCGTCATCCGCGGGATCACCCCGGCGCGCGCATCGCTGCAATTGCGGCACCCACAATTCCATTGGGGCAGCCCCCCTCCGGCGGCTGCCCCAAGAACAATCAGTCTCATGTGATGTGTGACTTAGATAACGTCGCGCTCAGTGCCGCGGTCGTCATCCTCGCCGGGGCCGTACATGTTGATTTCCATGCCGCATTTCACTTCGCGGGCCTTGGGTTTGCTCCATGCCATGGTGCAGTCCTCCTCTTGTGCCTCATCACGATAGCGGTGTGGGTCGCCGCGACATATGCGACTTTAGCCGCAGGATGTGACGTCAGGCACGGACGGGGCGTGGGATGCCAGGCTGTTGCAGGCCACAATCAAGCGCTGCGCGGTCCCAGCCGCCGGTGTCGGCGGCGGCGTCATATGTACTGCGCAGAAAGGACATCAGCGTGCGTTCGGGCGCAGCGCTCGTGCGAACCGCTTCGTAGGGCAGCAGGAATTCTCCCAGCTTGGCGTCCCAATAGGCATCCGTCGGGGTCACCCTCCGGTCGCCAAAGCGGTCGGGCACCGGGTAGGCGTAGGAATAGAACATCGGCGCACCCGCACCCCCGTTGCCGGGCCAGAACCCGGCGGAGGATACTTCGTGATCATAGGCCTCTTGGGTCACGGTGTCTGGCAGGTTGGGGATGCCGCCGGGATGCGGTGGCGCGGTGCGCCCCGAAAACCGCGTCACCGCCAGATCAAAGGACCCCCAGAACAGATGCACTGGTGATACTTTGCCCAGAAACGCGGTGCGGAAATGTTCGAACACCGGCACGATGCGCAATAGTGCGGCGTGAAAGCGGCGAACGGCGTCTGTGTCCCACGGGCGCGGGCTGGTATCCTGCACGAACGGTATGGCCTCCGGCAACTCATTGGGGGCGCCGTGGATGGCAAAGGGGCCGCCCACCGCCTCGACCGCCTTTCGGGTCTGATCATGGAACGCGGCGACGCTCATCGGCCCAAGGTCAAAGCTGGAGCGCGCGCCATCGGTGGCCTCGGCGACCAGCTGCCCGACCTGGATATCGAAGGTGAGCGCAAAGCAGCCCGTGGGCGCATGGATCGGCCCAGTGGTCAGACCGCGTGGCACGACATAAAGCGTCGCGTGCCAGGCGTGATTGACCCACGGCGTCAGCGACAGGCGCACCTTGCCCACGATCTGAGCATAGAGGTGCAGCGCGGTGCAGGTTTCGACCCATGGCTCATAGGGTATGTCCGGCCACCCGGTCATGTCGCACCTTCCGTGGCCGCCAACGGCTCGGACACCCGGGCGGGGAAGATGCGGCGCAGCAGAACGTAGAACACCGGCGTGAAAAAGAGGCCGAGGAAGGTGACGCCCGACATGCCAAAGAACACCGCCGTGCCAAGCGCTTGCCGCATCTCGGAACCGGGCCCGGTCGCGATCATCAAGGGCAGCACGCCGAGGATAAAGGCAAAGGCGGTCATGAGGATCGGCCTGAGGCGCAGCTGGCTTGCCTCGACGGCGGCGTCGAAGGGCGATTGGCCGCGCTCCTCCTGGCCCTGTTTTGCAAACTCAACGATCAGGATCGCGTTCTTGGCCGCGAGCCCCACAAGGACGATGAGGCCCACCTGCGTCAGGATATTGTTGTCCATCCCACGCAGCATCACGCCGCCCAAGGCGCCCAGCACCGACAGGGGCACGATCAGGATGATCGCCACCGGCAGCACCCAGCTTTCGTACAGGGCCGCGAGGAAGAGAAAGGCGAAAAGGACGGAGAAGGCGAAAATGTAGCTCGCCGTGTTGCCCTGGTTCCGCTCTTGCAGCGCCAGCTCGGTCCATTCGTAGTCAAGGCCGGGCGGCAGAACCGTTTCGGCCAACTGCTCCATCGCGATCAGCGCATCGCCGGTCGACACCCCGGGCGCGGCTGAGCCCTGCACCGGCACCGACACCTGCTGGTTATAGCGCTGCACCAGGGCCGGACCCGCCGTTTCCTGCACCGTCACCAAGGTGCCCAGCGGCACCAACGCGCCGGTGGCCGAGCGAACGCGCAGGTTGCGGATGTCGTTCTGGTTCAGCCGGAATTGCTCATCCGCTTGGGCACGTACCTGGAACAGGCGGCCGAACGCGTTGAAATCATTCACATAGGCAGAGCCGAGGTTGATCGAAAGCGCCTCAAAGATCGAACCGATGGGCACGTTCAGCATCTGGGCGCGCACCCGGTCAATCTCGAGGAACAGCTGCGGCGATCCTGCGGAGAAGGTGGTGAACACACCCTGTACCTGATCTGACCCGCCCGCGCTGCCCATGATCGCGTAGGCGGAATTGAGCACCCGGCGCATGTCCGCGCTTTCGGTTTCGCGCAATTGCAGCTTGAAGCCGCCACCCGTGCCGACACCGCGCACCGACGGCGGTGCGATGGCAATGATGAACGCCTCGCGCAGGCTTTGCATCCGGCCAAAGAGCTGGCCCACGATGGCATTTGCGGTCAGGCCGCTGACCTCGCGATCCTCGAAACTTTCGAAGGTGGTGAAAATCACGCCCTGGTTGCTCGCGTTGGTAAAGGTCGCGCCGGAAAAACCGGCAAACGCCACGGCATTGGTGACGCCCGGTGTCTCGAGCGCGATGTCGGTCGCTTGCTGGATGATCGCGTCCGTCCGGTCCAACGCGGCACCGTCGGGCAATTGCACCACCACGATTGCATAGCCCTGATCCGCCTCGGGGATGAACCCCGTGGGCACCTGCGTGTTGATCCAGTAGGTCACGCCCAAGAGCCCGCCAAAGGCCACCATGCACAGCGCCAGCATGCCCCAGGAACTGACCAGCCCGCGCACCACGCGCCCATAGCCGCGCGCGAGCGCATCAAAGCCGCGATTGAACCCGTTGGCGAGCGGATCGGTGAGCCGCGCGAACGGATTGCGCGATGGCGCATCGCTGCGGGGCTTCAGCACAGCTGCGGCCATCGCAGGCGACAGGCTGAGTGAGTTGATCGTCGAGATCACGGTGGCGACCGAGATCGTCACCGCGAATTGTCGATAGAACTGGCCGGTGATGCCCGGCACCAGGGCCGCAGGCACGAACACCGCGATCAACACCAGCGATGTGCCGATCACGGCATTCTGCACTTCGTCCATCGTGCGCGCGGACGCATCGCGCGGCGACATGCCGTCGTCGATGTTCCGCTCGACATTTTCGACCACCACGATGGCGTCATCGACCACGATCCCGATGGCCAGGATCAGACCAAACAGCGTCAGCAGGTTCAGCGAATAGCCCAGGGCCAGCATCACCGCAAAGGTCCCGATCAACGATACCGGGATGGCGAGCAGCGGAATGATCGCCGTACGCCAGCTTTGCAGAAACACGATGATGACGGCGACCACCAACAGTACCGCTTCGAACAGCGTCTGATAGACCGCGTTCACCGATGCCTCGATGAATTCCGTGGGGTTGTAGACGACCTGGTATTCGAGGCCGGGAGGGAAGTCTTCGGCCAGCTCATCCATCACGCCAAGGATTTCGTCGGCGGTGGCAAGCGCGTTTGAGCCGGGGCGCTGGAAGATCCCCAGTGCCACGGCGGGTTTGTTGTTGAGGTACGAGTTTGTGACGTAAGAGCGTGCGCCAATCTCGACCCGCGCGACATCGCGCACGCGCACGACCCGCCCGTCATCCGAGGATTTGACGATGACACGGCCGAATTCGCGCGGATCCTCGAGCCGGCCTTGCGTGGTCAACGTGACCTGAAACGCGTTGTCGGCATTGTTGGGCGGCGCACCCAGCGACCCGCCCGACACCTGCACGTTCTGCTCGCGCAGTGCGGCCACCACATCCCCTGCCGTCAGCCCGAGAGAGCCGAGGCGATCCGGATCCAGCCAGACCCGGGCGGAAAACTCACGTTCGCCAAAGATCAGCAGATCGCCCACACCGTCGAGTCGCACCAGTCGGTCGCGCACCCGGCTGCGAGCATAGTTCGACACATAGAGTTGGTCGAACGTCTCATCCGGGGACAGCATGTGCACAACCATCATCAGGTCGGGCGAGGATTTGGTGGTGGTCACGCCCAGCGACCGCACCTCTTGCGGCAATCGCGGCTCGGCCACGGCAACACGGTTCTGCACCAGCACTTGCGCGGAATCGAGGTCGGTGCCCAGCTCGAACGTGATGGTCAACGACATCGACCCATCCGCAGTGGAATAGGAGGACATATACAGCATGTCCTCGATCCCGTTGATTTCCTGTTCCAGCGGGGTGGCGACCGTGGCGGCAATCGTCGCGGCATCCGCCCCGGGATAGGCTGCGCGCACGACGATCGAGGGTGGCGCAATCTCGGGATATTGTTCGATGGGCAGCTCGAAATAGGCAAGCAGGCCCACGATCGTCATGATCACCGAGACAACGATGGCAAAGACGGGGCGGGTGACAAAGAAACGTCCCACCCTAGTTTTCCGCGATCAGAGGCAGTTCCACGATCTCGGGCGCGACAACGCTGCCGGGGCGCGCGCGAATGAGCCCTTCGATCACGATGGTCTCTGATCCATCGAGGCCATCGCGCACCACGCGGTAGCCGTCGATGCCGGGGCCGGGCCGAATGGGGATCGGGGTGACGTTGCCCTCGGCATCCAGCGACATCACCAGGCGGCGGTTCTGGTCCGACACGATGGCCTCATCGGGGATCAGCACGCCCTCATAGGGCAATGATCCGGGCACATTCACGCGGCCAAACAGGCCCGGCGTCAGTACTTCGTCCGGGTTGTCGAGCACGGCGCGCACGCGCATCGTGCCGGTTTCCTCGTCAATGCGGTTTTCGGAAAAGTCGAGGTAACCGCTTTGCGGTGGGGTCCGGCGGTCCGACAAGGTCACGCGCACCTCGAGCCCATTGGCCCCCTCTTGCAGCATCGACCCGCGTTCGCGGGCATCCCGCGCGTACGCCAGGAAAAACCGCTCGTCGATATCAAAGAAAAAGTAGATCGGATCGGTCGCCACGATTGAGGTCAGCAATGTCTCATTCGCCGTCACGAGGTTGCCGGGATCCAGCAGGGATTGATCGATGCGCCCGGCCATCGGCGCGCGGATCTCGGAATATTCGAGGTCCAGCTCCGCCAGTTCGAGGGCGGCGCGCGCCTGTTCCAGGGCACCTTGGGCGGACAGAAACGCCTCGCGCCGTTCGTCCACCACGCTTTGCGGGATGGTGCCGTTGCCGATCAGCGATTCCGCACGCTCCAGCTGTTCGGTGGTGAACGCGCTCGTGGCTTCGGCAAAGTCGATCTGGGCCTGCGCCTGACGCAGGGCCGTGCGGAACTGACGCTGGTCGATGGTAAAGAGGAGTTGATCCTCTTCCACCAGACTGCCGTCGGTAAAGTGGACCTGATCCAAGAACCCAGAGACACGCGCCCTCACATCCACCTCGGCAGACGCTCCGAACCGGCCGACGAATTCATCATCCTCCACGATGGTTTTGACCACCGGCTTGGCAGCCGTGACCGGCGGCGGTCCCTGCTGGGCCAACACGGCGCCCGAGATGCAAGCAACGGCAATAAGGGAGGTCAGTAAAATCGAAATGCGCATGACATGGCCTTTTGAAACGCACGGGAATCGCCGCCGCGCCTTTACACTTTTATGTGTCAGTTAAAGTTTACAGTTATCTGCATAGTAGAGCACCCCATTTTTGCGGGTAAACGCACATTTTACCCGGTTGCCCACCCTGCCGGTGCCTGAATTGCAGGCAGTGCAGACATGCATGACGGCCCAGAAACAGGTCGCCCGACGCGACAGCCGCCTTGATTACCGGCCCTTCTGCGGATTGTATGTGGTCAACGGAACCCGGGGGATTTCCATGCTCAGACTGTTTTGTGCGATGTGCATCGTGGCGCTTTCTGCATGCGAACAACCCTCGGTCGAGGCGGTGATCGAAGTGCAGGCAAGCCGCGCATTCGCTGGCCCGACGCAGTTCCCGCCGTCGGGCTTTGCGGGATATGGTATCCTCGCCTTCCCATCAGCGCCGGCGCGCAGCGCGGCACGGTTCGATATGTTCTGCGCGGCCTACCTGGCCGCGTTTTCCGATAGCGCCGTTCTCGAGGCGCGTGGAGTCAAGACAGCGCAGCAGATGGTGACCGTTCTACCCGTGACGTCGGACGACCTGGCCTCCGAACTTGATTTCATGGACGAGGACACCGCCTGTGACACGGCCCGGGTTGAATATGATCTGGTGCAGGCGCAGGATGCGATCCGCAAGGCCGAGGCGGCCTCTGGCCTGACGGACGGGCTGCGCGCGCTGACCGGGCGGGGCCCCTATCTGCTGGCCTGGGCGCCGGGCCAGACCTTTGGGTCGCGCGACGCCCTCGTGCTGGCCGCGGACCTGTCCAACAGCTCCAGTCCGGAACAGGCGGCGCTCGACATGCAGACCTGGCGGCGCGATATCGAACAGGATCCGTCCCAATGGCGCGACGGGTGGAACAGCGAAGGCATTCGCCGCGTCGCGCAACGCTGGGTCGACCGGCGCGGCGACGCGATCATCAAGCTGATCGGCGACTGGGGGTAACGACCATGAAGATGTTGGGACTGGGTGGCCTGATCGGCCTTGTCGTGGGCATCGGCGTTGCCGAGTGGCTGGGGAACCCGAACGACGCGGCCTACTATTCGGTCGTGGTGTTCGGTGCGCTCGTCGGGGCGGCCATCGCGCGGGCCGTCGCGGGCAAGGCAGGCGCGTCCGACAAATAGACGCGCTAGTAGTCACGTTCCCAAAAGATGCCCACGCCCGTCTCACCGGTATTCGTGACGGACCCGCGCAGGCGCGTGTTGGCGCCCACATCGAGGTTCAGGTTCAGCTGCACGTCGCCTTTGGAATCCAGTTCGACCTCGGAATAGACATCCTCGCTGAGGCGCTGGCCGATGGCCAGTTCGGTCGCGCCCGTTTCGTCCGTGCGGATGTCGAGATTGTCGAAGTTCAGGCGTTGCCGCGTCGCTTCGACCAGCCCCGAGCCGCCGCCCGCAAGCGTGCGAACCGACGCCACCAGGCGGGCCACCTGGAACGGTGATAGCGTATCGATGCTGCGCCCAAAGAGCAGGCGCGCCAGCACCTCGTCCTGCGGCAGATCCGGCGTGGCCGAGATGGTGACATCGGGCGCGTTGGCCGGCCCTTCGACGGTGATGCGCGCCGTGAGATCATCAAGGATCGTTTCCGCCACCACGCGCAAGCGCGGGATCGCGGACCCTGCCGCAACGATCACACCCTCGGTGAGGTCCAGCCGCCGCCCCAGAAAGTCGAGCCGCCCGCGTTGCAGCAGGAACTGCCCAACAGGTTCGGGCGCACGCGCCGTCCCCCTGATCTGCAAGGCACCGTCAAACTCCGCATCCAGGCCGCGGCCCCGGACAAAGATCGGATCGCGCGCTGTGATCTGGATATCGAGCGGGATGAGCGGGCCCCCGCCGCCACCAGCGCCGCCCCCTTGCTGGACCAGCCCGGCCCGCTGCCGTGTCTGGCGCACGGCGCCCGATGCGCCCTCGTGACGGATCTCGGGGATAGGAGTGGCGCCGCCAAGGCCGGTGTCGGGCACGCGCACTTCGGTATCGAACAGATCGACTTGCCCACTGATGGCGATCCGCTGGGTCGCGGGCCCGGTGATGGCAAGCGCGGCGCCCACGCGCGTTTGCAGCAGCCCGTCCAGCGCGTAGATCAGATCATTCGCCTGCACTTGCACATCCGCTGCAAACGGCGCGGTGAGGCCGACGCCGCCGGTGATGTTCAGCGTGCCGCCATTTGCGGTGCCCTGCGCCTGCAGATCGGCCCGCGCACCGCGCAGGTTTGCCGTGGCCGCAAGGCCCGACACGGTAAAGCCGGTGCCCGGATCAAAGAGGCGCGCATTCTGGACCTGCACCTGCCCCGACACGGACGAAAGCGCCAGCGGGCCTGACAGTTGCAGGTTCACGCCCGCATCCCCGCTGATCGACCTGTTCCCGACAAAGCCGCTCGCGATGCCCAGCGGCAGCGCCGCGGTGATCCGCAAATCAGACGGATCGGTGCCAAGTCCCACACGCCCCGCCACATCGGCGGACGCGCCCGTATCGGTGCGCAAGGCGACGTTCACCGACGGTGCCGCGCGCAGATCGCGCAGCGCCGCCGTCAAGTTCGCCCCACCCGACAGCCCCGGCGCAAAACGTTGCAAGCTGTCGAGCCGAGCCTGCACATCCATCTGGCTGTCCAGACTGCCGCTGGCGGTCGTGCGCAGGCTGGTCGCGGTGAGCGTCGCATCGACCTCTTGCGCGCCGGTCAGGTCGCGCAGCTGCGCCCGGACGGCCGCAGGGCCAGGTAGTTGCGGCACAAACGGGCGGAGGTTCGCCACATTGACCGTCACATCCAGCGCACTGGCATCGCCCAGCGGTTGCCCCTGAACTGTCGCCGCAATGCCCGGCGTGGCGGTGAGGCGCGCGTCAACCTGCAACAGACCGGTCAGATCGCGCAGGTTGGCCTGCACCGTCGCGGGACCGGGCAAGGCCGCAACCAGCGGGCCGAGGTCGGCCATCGTGGCGTCAATGGCAAGCGGCGCGCTGTCACTGATCAAGGGGCCTGCGATCTGCGCCTCAATCCCCGGCGTCGCCTCCAGCGTGGCCGTGACGGGCAGGGTCGGACCACTGATGTCCAGCTCACCCGTCGCACGTGCCGGGCCCGGCAGCGGTGCGGCAAACGCGCCCAGATCGTCGAGCCGGGCGTCAAAGCGAAGCGCCGCGTCCGGGCCACTCACCGTGCCCGCAACATCCAGCGCGATCCCGGGTTCCGCGACCAGTGCGGCACCCAGCACAGGGTGCGGGCCCGCCAGATCGAGACGACCGCGCAGGCCCAGCGACGCCTCGAGCACTGGCACAAACCGCGCAACCTCAGCCAGCGTGCCGTCGAACCGGATGGCAGGCGCGGCACCGCCCAAGGTGCCGTCCACGTTGAGCGCAAGGCCGAAACCAGTGCTCAGGTCAGCCGTCACGGTCTGGGTCTCTTGCAGGTCGCTCAGCGTTGCGGTGATGTCGGCAGGACCGGGCAACCGGTCGTCAATCAGTGCCGCATCGCGCAAGGACGCGGTCAGCGACAACGCCCCGTCCGCCTCATCCGCCGACCCAGTGCCTTGCAAGGATACCTCCCGGTTTTCAAGCGTCAGCCGTTCGATGCGTGTGCCCTGATCGTCCCGACGGATGGCAAAGGCCAGCTGCGTGTCGGGCGAGATGAGCGGCGCAATGACCGGCTGACCGATGTCGAGCCGTTGGGACTGCCCCTCAAGCGTGACCGCGATGGCACCGCCGGGCAGCTCTGCCTCTACCGTGACGTTGGCGGTCACCGTCCCCTCCAGCGGCAAACCCGCGATCTCGGAAAACGGGGCGAGGGCCGGCACGTCGGCGGCCACATCCACGGCGACCTGCACCCGACCGTCCGTCGGCGTTACATCGACAAGGCCCCGGGCGGTGGCATGCGGCGTCTCAAGCGTGAGCGCGCGCAGGGAAATGGCGCCATCCGCCGCCGCAGCCACGTCCGTTTGCAGGCGCAGCCGAGGCCCGATGACAGCGGCAAGCGCGGGATCGGGCGGGGCATCGACGCCCTCGGCCTCCAACCGCACCGCGCCACTGAACGGCGTGGCGGTGCCGGGGTTGATCTCGCCGGTTGCATCCAATGTCACGGCGTCCGCAACGATGTCACCGGCGTCCAGCGCGGCCACATTCCCTATGACCCGCCAGTCGGGGCCCTCAGCCGCGTCGAAGGTCAGGTTCAGGTCAGCCCGTCCCAACGCCACATCACTGCCCGGCAGACGCACAGGCCCCTGCCCTTGCACAAGCAGATCGAGATCAAGCTGTTGGGGCGCGCGATCCGCGTCTAGCCGCGCGCTGCCATCGGCCTGCAATTGCGCCGTGCGCACCGTGAGCGTTTGCAGGTCAAGCGCGCCATCCGCCGCCGCGAGACCCGACACGGCCACACGCGTATCCGCGCCAAAAAATGCCTGCGTATCGGGTTGCAGCAGCGGGCGAATGTCACCGGCAAGATCTGCACCAAACCGGCGTCCGCCGCCATCAGCCTCGATACTGACGGCACCCGCCAACCGCTCGGACCCGTCCGTGGCCAGGGCAATGTCGGCCTCAAACGCATCCAGCGGGCCCGAGCCCAGGATATTCAGTGCCACCGCTGGGCGACCGGGTAGGTCCAGCGCCTCGGCCAGCACACCGCCTGCAGGCTCATTGATACGTGCGGTAACGCCCAGCACCTCGTCCGCGCGGGCAAAGCTTAGGTCCAGCTGCACCTGCCCCGCTTGCGTATCCAGCCGCTCGGCCAGCAGTTTTACAGACACGCCCGTGTCATCCAGCGCGGCCTCCGCCTCGAGCCGCGCCGTGACGGCAGTGCCAAGGAGGGGCGCGCCGATCTCGACCAGTTCCAGCGCAAAGCGATCGACGCGGATGGCGATCGGCAGGTCGGGAATGCGAAAGCCGGAGGCTTGCGTGCTGGGCGCACTTGGTTCGGATTGTGGCGCGCGCAACACCTGCAACCGCTCGGCGGTCAAGGCCCGCACGTCCAGCCGCCCGCGCAGCAGCGCCGAACGGTCCCAATCCAACACGACATTGTCCAGTTGCAACCACAACCCGGCGTCGTCGGAAATGCGCAACTGCGCCATCTGCGCCTGCGACGACAGCGCACCGGAAAAGTCATCGATCTCGATGATACGGCCGTCGCCGGACAGCTGCCGTTCCAGCAGCGCCTCGATTTGCGCGCTCTGGCCAAAGGCAAGGGCTGGCCAAAGCAGCAGCGCGCCTATGAGCGCGAGCCACCTCAAAACGCCTGTCCAATGCCGATGAAAATGCCAAAGTCGTTGCGGGAGTCACCGCCGACCGGCACGCCGATATCGGCACGGATGGGCCCCAACGCGGTGCGGTAGCGTACCCCGACGCCGACACCCGCGTGGCTGTCGCCATCCTCGAACGTACCGCTTTCCGAGACATAGCCCACGTCGAGGAACCCGACGACGCCAATGGCATCCGTCACGTCGCGGCGCAGCTCGACACTTGCCCCCAGAAAACCGCGCCCGCCGATCACGCCATCCGGCGTGTCGATGCCCAGCGATTGGAACGACTGCCCCCGCACCGTGCCACCACCACCGGAAAAGAACAGGAATTCAGGCGGCGTTTCGGCCTGCGCGCTGCCAAGGACCGAGCCGAACTGCAATCGCCCCGCAATCACTGACCGCTCGCTGACGGCGCGGTAGATGCGGAAATCACCCGTCAGGCGCACGCCCGTGCCACTGCCATCGCTCACCCCCACAAAGGGGCGCGCGGTCAGCTCGGCATAAGTGCCGTCGCGGGCATCCAGCGCGTCATCGCGCCGGTCGCGCGTTGCGTCAAAATCGAAAACGATGTGGCGGAACTGCCGGCTGCCCAGCGCATCCTCTGTGTCGGAAAAGCGCAAACTGGCGCCCGCGCCGATCACCAGATCATCGCGCACCTGCCGTTCACGTCGTGCGCCCGTCTCGAACGAGGTCGAGCGGAACGTGACCTCGTTCAAACGCTCGAACAGGGCAAAGATCTCGAGCGTGTCGTCGGGCCTGCGAAAGCCGGGGATCGTCAGCCGCCCACCCAGCGCGACGTCCACACCACCGGTATCCGCGCCGATCCCATCCAAGTCAAAGTCGAACCGCAGCCGCTCGGCCCCGCCGAACACATTGCGGCTCAGCCAGAACGCCTCGAGCGAGATACCGTCGCGCGTCTCCACCTCGGCGCCAAAGCCAATGCGCCGCCGGGGCGCTGCCTCTACATCCAGGATGATGTCGAGCGTGCCGTCGGCATTCGGCGCTTCGGCCTCGCGCACCACCACGCTGTTGAATGCACCGGTGCGGACCAACCGGCTGCGCACCCGTTCGACGGCCGCGGGGTCAAAGGGCTCTCCACTGGGCAAACCACCGATGGCGCGCAGGCGCTCGGCACGCACTTCGGCGGCCTCGGGCACCACAAATCGGCCAAAGCGCAAGGGCGGGCCCGGATCGATGCGCAGGGCAACATCAAGCGTCGCGGAGGGGTGCCGGGCGACGATATCCTGGCCCGACACCTCCGCCTTGGCATGGGAGGCGGAGCGCCAAAGGGCCACGCTGTCTTGCGCGGCCCGTTGGATGGTACCGGTACCAGCCGGTGCGCCGGGCTGAAACGCCTCGGGCAGCGTGGCACCGTCGGGCAAGGGTTGCACCGACACCGTCCCAAAGCGAAACGGGCGGCCAAGGTCCACGGCGATGCGCACCGGCCGCAACGCCCCGCTGGTGCCAAAGGCGCTGAGCGTGGCCGCCTCGCGCCCGCTCAGCTGGATCGAGATCGATGCGCCGAAATACCCTTCGTCATAGAGCACGGCGAGCAGCCTGCCGTAGTCGCCTTGGGCCGTGGCGATGATATCACCGGACCGCGCATTTGCGGGAAGGCTCAGCACGCTCGCTTCGGCCTGTAGCCGCGCTTGCAGGTCACTGTTTTCGGGGCTTACGATCAGGCTTTGCGCCCACGCGGTCGTGCAGGACAGAACAAGTCCAAGGCACAGAACTGCGCGGGAAACATATCCTCGATGCGTACGTGTCAAAACGATCCGCTTGATCTTGTCCCGACCGGGGTCGGAAGGGTGAGCCGTGCCATCAGTGCTGCATCAGTGTCAGCTAGCGCGCGTGGCTGCAAATCAAAAGCTGTGGATAGCGCGCCCCGGATGGGCCAAACGCACGGGAAGGGGTGGAATGACCCGCGACAGTGGCCAAATAGAGCATACAGACACCGGGGGGCATCAGAAAGGCGACGACATGAAACCGCTCAAGCGCACATCCGCCGACATGGTCAAAGCCGCCCGGGCGCGGATCAAAGAGATCGACACCAAGGACCTGATCGCAATGGTCGATGACCCGGATGTGGTGATTGTCGACATTCGCGACATCCGCGAACGGCAACGCACGGGGTTTATCCCCGGCAGCGTGCATGCCCCGCGCGGCATGATCGAGTTCTGGGTCGATCCTGACAGCCCCTATTACAAGGACGTCTTTGGCCAGAACAAGACATATGTGTTCCACTGCGCCTCGGGCTGGCGATCGGCGCTGACCGTGGCCGGGCTACAGGACATGGGCTTTGACGCCGCGCATCTGAAGGACGGGTTTTTGACCTGGGCCGACCACGGCGGCCCGGTCGAGATGCCGGAGCGGAAAAACGGCGGGCGCCCCGACGGTCAGCCGTAGGTGGGGTGGAAACGGCCCGCGGGCGACGCAGTAAAGATTTCGACGCCATCCTCGGTCACACCGACCGAATGTTCGAACTGCGCCGACAACGATTTGTCCCGCGTCACGGCTGTCCAGTCATCCGCCAGCGTCTTGGTCTCGGGCCGGCCAAGATTCACCATCGGCTCGATGGTGAAGAACATGCCCGGCTCGAGCACCGCACCGGTGCCCGGGCGGCCATAATGCAGCACGTTGGGCGGCGCGTGAAACACCTGCCCCAGCCCGTGCCCACAGAAATCCCGGACGACCGACATGCGGTGGCTTTCGACAAAGCTCTGGATGGCGTAGCCGATGTCGCCAAAGGTGTTGCCGGGCTTGACCGTCTCGATCCCGCGCATCAGCGCGTCATGGGTCACCTCGATCAGGCGTTCGGCCTTGCGGGGCAGTTTGCCCGCCACATACATCCGCGACGTGTCGCCATACCAGCCGTCCACGATTACCGTGACGTCGATGTTCAGGATGTCCCCATCCTTGAGCAGCTTGTCACCGGGAATGCCGTGACACACGACGTGGTTCACGCTGATGCAGCTGGCATGCTTGTAGCCCTTGTAGCCGATGGTGGCCGACTTGGCCCCCGCATCCTCGACCATCTGTGTGATCAGCTCATCGATCTTGCCCGTCGTCTGACCGGGAAAGACATGTTCGGCCATTGCGTCGAGGATGGTCGCGGCAAGCGTCCCTGCCGCGTGCATACCGGCAAAGTCAGCAGGTTCGTAAATGCGAATGCCGTCCTTGGTCAAACGGCCGCGGCTTTCGTGCTTCACGCGTTGCTCCATCGCTAGCGCCTCCCATACCGTATATACTGCACCGGGACATACCACGCCACCAGTTGTCAAATCACCACATCGAGCGGTGGGCCGATTTCGATGGCCCGAGGCGTGATATGGGTGCCCAGACAGATCGTGTCCACCCCGGCGGCCCGGGCGGTTGCATACGCCGCAGCGTAGCCCGGATCGATATCCGCGGCGAGCGTCAGCCGGGTGCAGTCCGTCCGCTGCACGAGGTAGAGCATCGTAGCGCGGTGCCCGCGCTGCGCCATCTGCGCCAGTTCGGCCAGGTGCTTGGCCCCGCGCGCCGTGACGCTGTCCGGAAACTCGGCCAGCCCGGGCGTTCGCGACAGGGTCACCGATTTCACCTCGACATAGGCATCGGGCACGCCATCACCTTGCAACAGAAAATCGATGCGACTGTTCTCGCCATATTTCTGCTCGGGCTTCACGGTCGTATAACCGTCGAGCCCGGGCACCTGCCGCGCCTCCAGCGCGCCGCGCAGCGCCCGGTTGGGGACAGAGGTGTCGACGCCCGTGAAATGTCCATCACCATGATCGACCAAGCGCCAGCCGTATTTCAGCTTTTTCTTGGGATCATCATTCGGCTCCAGCCAAATGCGCATCCCCGGCTCGGCCAGCCCCATCATCGACCCGGGATTGGCACAATGCGCCGTCACCTCGCGCCCGTCCGCCAGCGTGCAGTCGGCGAGGAACCGTTTGTAGCGGCGGATCAGTGTGGCGGGGACAAGTTCGGTTTGAAAGCGCATGGGGGCAGGCCTATACCTCACGCGTTACATGCTCAAGGAGGCCCGCATGCCAAACCCCACCGCCGCGATGCTGGTCATCGGAGATGAAATCTTGTCGGGCCGCACGCGGGACGCCAACATGCACCACCTCGCGGGCCAACTGACCCAAGCGGGCATCGACCTGAAAGAAGTGCGGGTGGTCAGTGACGACCGCGCGGCGATCATCCTCGCGGTGCAGGTGCTGGCCGAGCTTTACGACCACGTGTTCACCTCGGGCGGCATTGGGCCCACCCATGACGATATCACCGCCGATTGTATCGCCGACGCCTTTGGCGCGACGATCGATGTGCGCGACGACGCGCGCGGCATTCTGGCGGCGCATTACGCGCAGGCGGGAACCGAGCTGAACGCGGCACGGCTGCGCATGGCGCGCATCCCCGACGGGGCCGCGCTGATCGACAACCCGGTGTCGGCGGCCCCCGGATTCACCATGGGCAATGTGCATGTAATGGCAGGCGTGCCGTCCGTGTTTCAGGCGATGGTGGCCAGCGTGTTGCCGACGCTGACGGGCGGTCAGCCACTGGTGTCGCGTACCCTGCGGATCGAGCGGGGCGAGGGCGACATTGCCGGGCCGCTGGGCCAGCTGGCCGATGCGCATCCTGACCTGAGCATCGGATGTTACCCGTACCAAAAGGACGGCAAGTTCGGCGCAAACGTCGTGATCCGCGGGGTCGACACGGCTGTGGTGGATGCTGCCATCGCAGAACTGGCCGAGACCTTTCCCGCATGACCGACACCGCCCGGCTTTTGGCTGCGGTCGAGGGGACGTGGCCCCCCGCGCGGGCCACACGGCAGGGCAACTGGATCATTCGCGACGGCGCAGGCGGTGGCAAGCGGGTGTGTGCGGCCACTGCCGACGGGCATGCAACGACGCAGGATATCGCCCAGGCCGAGGCCGCGATGTGCGCGTTGGGGCAAGCGCGGCTGTTCATGTTGCGACCCGGGGAGGACGCGCTGGACAGGCAACTGGGCGACAGGGGCTATGCGGTGGTCGATCCCGTAAATCTCTATGCCGCGCCCGTCGCTTTGCTGACCGATGTGCCGATCCCCCGCGTCACCGCCTTTGCCGTGTGGGAACCGCTGGCGATCATGGCCGAGATCTGGGCCGCGGGTGGCATTGGCCCGGAACGGATCGACGTTATGCACCGTGCCACGACCAAGACGGGCATCCTCGCCCGCCACGATGACAAGCCCGCTGGCGCAGCCTTTGTCGGTCTGCACGACGGTGTCGCGATGGTGCACGCGGTCGAAGTGCTGCCGCATCAGCGGCGCAAAGGCGTGGCCGTCTGGATGATGCGCCGTGCCGCGTTCTGGGCGGCTGCACATGGTGCGGAGACGCTCAGCGTTCTGTGTACTGACGCGAACGTGCCTGCCAACACGCTCTATCAGCGGTTGGGTTTTGCCCATGTCTGTGGGTATCATTACCGCATGCACCCGGAGGACGTATGACCGACCAGCCCACAGCCCTTGATCTGCCCTTGGTGGACCCGCTGCCCGAGGCCACGCAGCGCTATTTCGACATTTGCGACGAAAAGCTGGGGTTTGTGCCCAATGTCCTGCGCGCCCATGCGTTCGACATAGACAAGCTGAACGCGTTCACGGCCCTTTACAACGACCTGATGCTGGCCCCCAGCGGGCTCAGCAAGCTCGAGCGTGAGATGGTGGCCGTGGTCGTATCGGCCACGAACCGCTGCCACTACTGCCTCGTGGCGCATGGGGCGGCCGTGCGGCAGTTGTCGGGCGATCCGATGCTGGGCGAGGCGCTGATCACCAATTGGCGCGTCGCGGACGTGGACGCGCGCATGCGCGCCATGCTGGGCTTTGCCGAAAAGATCACGCTGGCCTCGGCCACGATCGAGGAGGCGGACCGTCAGGCGCTGCGCGATCAGGGCCTGAGTGACCGGGACATCTGGGACCTCGCCAATGTGGCGGCGTTCTTCAACATGTCGAACCGGGTTGCGTCGGCCACGGCGATGGTGCCCAACCCAGACTATCACGCGCAGGCGCGCTAGGACGGTGCTGCGGGCGGCCATCATTGCGTTGGCGCTGGCGGCGCCACCGGTTCTGGCCCTGCAACTGGATCTGCCGCAAACCGCGCGTCAGACGGCCGCGCGCGACAGCGCGCTGGGGCAGGTATCGGTCCCGGTGGCGCCCTATGGCGACGCCGGGCTGCAGACGGTGCCGATCGAAGGGCCGGTGCAGCGGCGCGCCTACCGCGTGGCCAGCCAGGGGCTGACGCCACTGCAACTGCTGGCGCCGCTGCGCGCGCAGCTCGAGACCGAAGGCTACGAGGTGGTCCTGGATTGCGATCAGGACAGCTGCGGCGGCTTTGACTTCCGCTTTGCCATCGAGGTACTGCCTGCGCCGAACATGTACGTGAATATCCGTGCCTACCACTTTGTCACCGCACGGCGCAGCGACAGCGATGCCGCTGTGATGCTGCTGGCCAGTGCCGCACAAAGCGCGGGCTATCTGCAGATCGTAACGGTCGGCGCGGTCGCGGCCACAGTGCCCGGCACCGATGCGGCGCCCAGCGACACGCCCGCCCTGCCGCCCACCGACTTTGTCGAAACGCTGTTGCGCGATGGATCAGCGGTCATGAACAGCATCGACTTTGGCGTGGGCACAACAACCCTGACCGAGGCGATATCGCCCGAAATGGCGGACCTTGCCGCGCTCATGCAAGAGCGTCCGGGCCTGCAGATCGCCGTGGTGGGCCACACGGACACAGCCGGTGGGCTGGACGCCAACATCAATGTCTCGCGCGCTCGGGCCGCTGCGGTGCGGGCGCGGCTGATCGACAGCTACGGGCTGGATCCGGCGCGGGTGGAGGCGGCAGGCATGGGGTATCTCGCCCCACGGGCGTCCAACCTGTCGCCGGAGGGGCGAGAGGCCAATCGGCGGGTCGAGGTGATCGTCTTGCGGGACGGCGGCTAACGGACCACGAACACCGATTGCGTGGCATGCCGCGCCACGCGCGCCGCATTGGGTCCGATCAGGTAATCCTTGAGCTCGGGGCGGTGCGCACCGACGATGATCGCGTCGATGTCCAGCGCGTGGGCGGTGCGGATGATCTGGTCGTAGACCGTCCCCTCGGCCACGTGAAGGTCGTGCGTGATGTCCGCCGGAATGGTCGATGCGGCCCATGCCTCAAGCTCGGAACGCGCGGCGTTTAACGCGTTTGTCATGCTGTCCCGCGCCAGGGATGCGCCGACAATCGCCATACCGCTGTCGGGCACCACGTTCAGCAAATGCAGCGTCGCGCCTTCGGCCCGGGCCATGGAAATGGCCGCCTCGGCACTGCGCCCGGTCCCCTCGGGTGCATTGACGTCAACGGCCAGAAGCAGCGACTTGAACATTGCAACTCTCCTCAGAACGCAGGTTGAGTGGCGCGGCGACGCTGGATCAGCACGAGCCCACCCAAGAGCAGCAAGGCCGGGATGAAGAACAGCTCTTTCGGCATCCGCTCATTCTCGATCTGGACCTGGGTGATCTGGACCGGCGTGTCGCCATAGAAGTCGTATTCGTTCCCGAGGCTTTCGAAGAACGGCGTGCCGGGGAACGGTTCATCCATCGCCAGCGTGTCGCCATCGGGGATCACCAGCAGCCCCTGCGCGTCCAGCGCGCCATCGGCGTCCCCGCTGATCGCGGGCAAGGTGATCGTCGTGGGCCTGAGCCGTCCGGTGTCGAAATCCGGCCCCTCGATCACCACGCGCACCTCCTGATCTGTCTCGGCGCTTGCCATAAGCTCGATCGCGGCAGGGCCCGAGGCGGAGCGATACTTGTCACTTACCTGATCCAGCAAGAAATCCGGCCGGAAGAGCATAAAGGCGATGACAAGCAACGCCACCGTCTCCCATGCGCGCGACTTGGCGATGAAATAGCCTTGGGTCGCCGCCGCAAACAGGAGCATCGCAATGAGTGATATGAAGAAGACGAGCACCGCCTTGGCCAGGCCCACATCAATCAACAGCAGATCGGTGTTGAAGATAAAGAGGAAGGGCAGCAGCGCAGTTCGGATATCATAGGCAAAGCCCTGCACGCCCGTCTTGATCGGATCGCCGCGCGATATGGCCGCCGCCGCATAGGCGGCAAGCCCCACCGGCGGCGTGTCATCCGCAAGGATCCCGAAATAGAACACAAAAAGGTGCACCGCGATCAGCGGAAAGATGTAGCCCGCCTGCGCACCGACACTGATGATCACCGGCGCCATGAGCGATGACACAACGATGTAGTTGGCCGTGGTGGGCAGACCCATCCCAAGGATCAGGGACATGATGGCGACGAGAATCAGCAGGATCCAGATGTTGCCACCGGCGACAAGCTCGACCACCTGCCCGATGACCTGGTGCGCACCCGTGAGGCTGATGGTGCCGACGATCACACCCGCCGCCCCCGTTGCGACACCGATGCCGATCATGTTGCGCGCGCCCAGAATTAACCCCTCGACAAAATCGCGCCAGCCCGCGGCGGTGGCCGAGGCAAACGCCTCGCCCCGGAACATCGCCTTGAGCGGGCGGTGCGTCAGCGCCACCACGATCATGAAGATCGTGGCCCAGAAGGCCGACAGTGACGGTGACAGCCGATCAAGGCTGTCCGTGCGCACCATGAGGTTCCACACAAGGATGAAGATCGGCAGCGCAAAGTAAGCGCCACCCAGCAGGGTGGGCGTGAGCCGCGGCGCCTCGAGCGGCCCATCGGTGTCATCCATCGCCACATCCGGGTAGCGCGATGCGAAATAGACCAGCACCAGGTAGAGCAGCGCAACGATCACGACGGCGCCATAGACGCTTTCGGTCATGACCCCGTCGAGCAGGGTGCGCAGGCCGATCATGATGAACGTGCAGGCCCCGAGGAAGATGAACCCCGACAGGAACAGGATCAGGATCAGCACGGGGCCGATATGTCTGCCCGCCTTCTTGAGGCCCTGCATCTGCATCTTGAGCGCTTCGAGATGGACGATATAGAGCAGCGCGATATAGCTGATCACGGCAGGCAGGAACGCATGCTTGACCACGTCAATATACGGGATGTTGACGTATTCGACCATGAGGAACGCGGCAGCGCCCATAACAGGCGGGGTCAGCTGGCCGTTGGTCGAGGAGGCGACCTCGACCGCGCCAGCCTTTTCCGCGGGAAAGCCGATGCGTTTCATCAGCGGGATGGTGAAGGTGCCTGTGGTGACGGTGTTCGAGATCGAAGAGCCCGAGATCATGCCGGTCAGCATCGACGACAGGACCGACGCCTTGGCCGGGCCGCCGCGCAGGGCGCCCAGCATGGCGATGGCGACCTTGATAAACCAACTGCCCCCGCCCGCGCGGTCGAGCAGCGCACCGAACAGCACAAAGAGAAAGATCATGGATGTGGACACGCCAAGTGCCACGCCAAACACCCCTTCGGTCTGCATCCAGTAGTGGCCGAGCGCCTTGGATAGTGATGCGCCGCCGTAATTCGTGATCTCACGCGCCCATTCGGAATAGCCGCCAAAGAAGGCGAAGGCGACAAAGGTCGTCGCAATGATCACCAGCGGCAGACCCAGCGAGCGGTAGACGGCGATCAGCAGCACCACCATCCCGATGGAGGACATGACGATGTCGGATGTGCTCCACAGCCCGGGCCGATCGGCGATCTGGAACCGGAACACGACGAGATAGAGGCACGAGCCCACGCCAAGGGCGACGAGCGCCCAGTCGTACCACGGGACGCGATCCTTGGGCGATCCCTTGAACAGCGGAAAGGCGAGCGTTGCCAGCATGATGGCAAAGGCCAGGTGCACGAACCGCGCTTGCGCGACAATGTTGGCAAAAATGCCCATGCCCGTAGCCTGCGCCAACACGCCGGGAACCTTGGAGGCGATGTAAAGCTGGAACAGCGACCAGACGATGCAGGTGCCGATGATCAGGTTGGCCTGCCATGCAGCAGAGGGGTTGCGCGCCCCCGTATCAGCCTCGGCCACGAGATCGTCGGCGGACGGCTCAAACGTTTTCTGATCTGTCATCTTGTCCCTCCCGCGCGGGCGTTCGGGCGCCCGTCTGATGGCCACGTTTGCTGATCTTACGCGCTGTGCGAAGACGCCCGGAGGAAACCCCCGGGCGTCTTGCGATCTTGGCTTAGTTCAAGAGGCCCAGTTCCTTGTAGGCCTTCTCGGCACCGGGGTGCAGCGGGGCCGACAGGCCGTCCTTGACCATTTCGGCAGGGTCCAGGTTGGCAAAGGCAGGGTGCAGGCCCTTGAAGTCGTCGATGTTCTCCATCACCGCCTTGGCCACGACATAGACCACATCTTCGGACACGTCCGCCGATGTCACGAATGTCGCGCCCACGCCAAAGGTCGTCGTGTCACCATCCGTGCCCTTGTACATGCCGCCCGGGATGGTCGCCACGCGGTAGAACGGGTTGTCCGCCACAAGCTGATCGATGGGCGCGCCCGTGACCGACACCAGCTTGGCGTCGCAGGTTGTCGTCGCCTCCTTGATGGCCGCGGCCGGGTGACCGATCGTGTAGATCATCGCGTCGATATTGCCGTCGCAAAGCTGCTTGGCCATCTCGGAGCCCTTGTATTCGGTCGCGAGTGCCAGATCGCTCATCCCGATGCCAAAGGCATCCATGACGACTTCCATCGTGGCGCGCTGGCCCGACCCGGGGTTGCCGACGTTCACACGCTTGCCCGCCAGATCCTCGAACCCTTCGATGCCGCTGTCACCGCGCACGATCAGTGTAAACGGTTCGGGGTGCACGGACATCACCGCACGGATGCCGGGGAACGCCGCGTCGCCTTCAAACTTCGACGTGCCGTTGAACGCATGATACTGCCAGTCGGACTGCGCCACGCCGAACTCAAGCTCGCCACCCTTGATCGTGTTGATGTTGTAGACGGACCCGCCCGTGGATTCGACCGCACAGCGAATGCCATGCTCCTTGCGGGACTTGTTCACCAGACGGCAGATCGCACCACCTGTCGGATAGTAGACGCCGGTGACGCCACCCGTCCCGATCGAGATGAATTCCTGTGCCGTGGCGATGGGCGCGGTCAGCAGCGCCCCGGCCATGACGGCGGCACCAATTTTCAGTTTCGCAAACATGAATATGGTCTCCCTATGTTTGATGTCAGTCGGCCCGGTATACTCCGAGCGCGTGGTTTGGTTGTTCTACCCTGCGGAAAGACGCGGCGCCGTCAACCTTTACACGCAAGGCGAGGCAAACGGCTGCAGCCATCACATTCGGTCAATCGTGCGCAAGATCAACACGTTACCCAATCCCAAGGCCGTCTGATCGGACATGTCGCAGGCTTGGGGCTTTTCAGCCTGGCCGTTTGCGGACATCGTATGCTCAGGCAATCAGCGTTCGGCAAACTCCGCCAGGCGCAGGCCCGGAGCACGAGACATGAGCCACGTTTTTCCCCGCAATTCCAAGTCCCCGCCGCCCATGGTTGCGCGGGGCGAGGGCGCATATCTGTACGATCCGGCAGGCAAGGCATATCTCAATTGCGGAGACGCGGCCGTGTCGTGCCTGGGCCACAGCGACCCGCACGTCACCGCCGCGATAAAGGCGCAGCTGGATCAAGTGGCTTTCGCCCATACCGGCTATTTCACGTCCGATCCGGCGGAACGGCTGGCGGACAGGCTCGTTGCCGCAGCACCTGACGGTTTGGACCGGGTCTATTTCGTGTCGGGCGGGTCTGAGGCGATGGAAGCGGCCCTGAAACTCGCCCGGCAGTACTTCATCGAGGTCGGTCAACCCGAACGGCACCGCGTTATTGCCCGACGGCAAAGCTATCACGGCAACACACTGGGCGCCCTGGCCACGGGCGGGAATGCGGCGCGCCGGGCACCTTTTGCGCCGATGCTCATGGACGTCAGCCACGTATCGCCCTGCTATGCCTATCGTGACCAAAACGATGGTGAGACCGACGCGCAATATGTGGATCGTCTGATCACGGAGCTTGAGCATGACATTCATGACAAGGGCGCGGAGACGATTATGGCCTTTGTCGCCGAACCGGTCGTGGGGGCGACATTGGGGGCGGTGCCACCCGTCGGCGACTATTTCCGGCGCGTGCGTCAGGTGTGCGATGCCCACGGTATCCTGCTGATCTTGGACGAGGTGATGTGTGGCATGGGCCGCACCGGGACGCTGTTTGCAGCCGCGCAATACGGCGTGCGCCCTGACATGTGCGCCATCGCCAAGGGGCTGGGTGCGGGATATCAGCCCATAGGTGCGATGATGTGCAGTGCCGCCATTCACGACACGATCCGCGACGGTTCCGGCTTTTTCCAGCACGGGCACACCTATCTGGGCCATCCGGTTGCCTGCGCGGCGGCGCTGGCTGTCGTTGAACGGTTGCTGGATGACGCGGTGCTGGACCGCGTTCAGCCGCTGGGCGCGGCGCTGCACGCGGCACTCACGGACCGATTTGGGCAACATCCGCATGTGGGGGATATCCGCGGTGTTGGGCTGTTTCGCGCCATCGAACTGGTCCAGTCCCGGGAGACCAAAGCGCCCTTTCCACGGTCGGACAAGGTCCACGCGCGGCTCAAGACAGCGGCGTTCGAGGCTGGGCTGATCTGCTATCCGATGGGCGGGACCGTTGATGGCACCGACGGCGACCACGTCCTGCTTGCCCCGCCTTTCATCCTGGAGCCCCGGGATATCGACGTTCTGGTCGACAGGCTCGACATCGCGTTGCGGCGGGTTCTGAACTGAAACGGCCGAACACCTGCACCGGCTTTCGCCTCAGACGTGCGCCACAGGTGCGCAGGTGTCACGCTGGACCAATTCGGGGATCACATGTTCGCCTGTAATTTCCGCGTCAGCGGCCGTGATCCGGGTGGCAATGGCCTTGGCCGCCTTTGCACCGATCTGCCGGGCCGGGATCCGCACGGTGGTCAAAGCAGGCTCAAAGTCGCGCGAGCCCTTGAAGTCACCGATGCCGGTGACCGTGATGTCGCCCGGCACGTTCAACCCGGCGCGCGACAGGGCATGAAGCGCGCCCCAGGCCAGAACGTCATTGCCACAGATGAGCGCCGTGGGCAGTTCACCGTGGTTTAATAGCTGTGTTACGGCCTGCTTGGCCGCTGCGACGCTATAGGGGGTTTCGATGTCCCAAATCTCGGGGATGTGGACGCCAAAGCCTGCCAGTGCCGCCTCGACCCCGTCGCGCCTGTATTGCGCGCGATCATTGCCGGTGAGCGGCGGGAAAAGACCCGCAACATGCCGGTGCCCCAACTGACCGATATGCGCACCAACCAATCGCCCCGCTTCGAAATTGTCTGACCCGACCGAGGGGAAGGCCGACGCTTGGGTATAATTCCACAAAAGGATCGTCGGCACGTTTTGCCGTTTCAGCAGGCCAAAGGTTTCCGCCTCATGCTCGATCCCGATCAGCGCGAGGCCGTCCACCCGATGCTCGAGCATCTTGCGGGCCAGCGCGTATTCGCGTTGCAGGTCGTAGCCGTGTGACGCCAGAAGGATGGTAAAGCCCAACTCCTCTATCGCTTCGGAAAAGCTCTGGATCAGTTCCGCAAAAATCGCGTGGTCCACGGTGGGCACGATCAGCCCCACCGTACCACTGCGTATGCCGTGGATCGTCTGTGCCGCGCGGTTGCGGATATAGCCCAGCCGCCGCACGGCGCTGTCGATCTTTTTGCGGGTCGACGCCTTGACCAGCTCGGGATGATTGAAGCTGCGCGACACGGTCGAGGGTGACACGCGCGCGGCCCTTGCCACAGCGATGATATCCGCCTTTTTATCTATTAAATCAAACTACTAATCATCATGCACACCCAAAAAATGAAAACATTTGCAATACTATTTTCATCCCCTACCCTAGTCGGTCAACCCTGTATGGGTTCGGGAGGAGACAGCGTTGGAATTTCTCGCCTACTTCGGTGATGTCTTTACGCCGATCAATTTTGCGCTGCTGCTGCTGGGCACAATTGGCGGGCTCATCCTTGGTGCGACGCCAGGGTTGTCACCAACAATGGCGGTGGCGCTTCTCATCCCGTTCACGTTCAAACTGGAGCCTGCGCAGGGGCTGATCCTGCTTGGGGCCGCTTATACCTCGACCGTGGCCGGGGGCGCGGTCAGCGCCATCCTGCTCAAGATCCCCGGTGCGCCCGCCAATATCGCCACCACGCTGGACGGTCACACCATGGCGCAAAAGGGTCAGGGGGCCCGAGCGCTACAGCTGTCCTTCCTCGCCTCGGCGGTTGGTGGTGTGTTCGGCGTGCTGCTGTTGATCTTTCTGACCCCGTTGCTGGCGCAATGGGCGCTGGCATTTGGGCCGTCGCACCTGTTCTGGCTCGCCATTCTGGGCGTGACGGTCATCGGGTCACTGGACGGAAGCTCGGTGGTCAAGGGGCTCTTGTCCGGGTGCATCGGCCTGTGGCTCGCCACCATCGGGTTCGACGACATCATGGGCGCGCAGCGGTTCATCTTTCACCCGTCGGTGTCGGGCGGGATCAACGTGATCCCTGCGCTCATCGGGCTGTTCGCCATCCCGCAGGTGATCACGATGTTCGCCAAGGGGCGCATATCGCTTGATGCCGAAGTGCTGAGTGTCGAGCGCCACCCGATCAAGGACGCGGTCGCGGAGGTGTTCCGGCGCAGTCGCGCGCTGACAATCGGCACGCTGACCGGATCGATCATCGGTCTGATCCCCGGCGTGGGCGGGCAAATCGCGGGCCTTGTCGCTTATGACCAGTCCAAGAAGATGAGCCCGGAGCGCGACAAGTTCGGCACCGGCCACAGCGAGGGCGTGATTGCCGCAGAAAGCGCCAACAACGCCATGGTCGGCCCGTCGCTCGTGCCGCTGCTGACGCTGTCGATCCCCGGCTCACCCACCGCCGCCGTGCTGTTGGGTGGCCTGCTGATCCATGGGATTTTCCCCGGCAGCGATCTGTTCGACAACAACCCGGATGTGGCGTGGACCTTTATCAACTCGATGCTGATCGGGCAGATCCTGATGTGTGTCTTTGGCCTATACGTCGCGGGTCTGGCCGCCCGCGTGGCACAGGTTCCGAATGCGGTCATGGCGGCCATCGTGCTGGGGCTTGCCGTCTTTGGCAGTTATTCGGTCCAGAACTCCATGGGTGACGTTTACGTCATGATGGCGCTGGGAACGGGGATGTATTTCCTGGAACGGTTCGGCTTTTCCGCCGCCCCGCTGGTTCTGGGCCTGATCCTTGGGCCGATTGCCGAGGCGAACTTTATCCAAGGCTCGATGATCGCGAATGCGACCTCAAGCGTCGGCCAGTACTTCTTTACCGGGCCGCTGAACCTCACGCTGATCGCGGTCGTTGTCGCCTCCATCGCTTATTCGGTGTGGATGGAACTGCGCAGCCGCCGCTACACCACCAAGGAGGACGCGGTGAAGAAGGAAGAGGCGCTGTCATGACTGACCTGCCCCGCACCCAGCACATCATCGCAAGCGGTCTGGTGGCCGCCGTGGGCGTGGCCGTGGCGTTTGTCAGCTATACGCAGGAACCGGCTGCAGCCTTTCTGTTTCCGCGCATGATCTCGACGGTGTTTGTGGTTCTGGCGCTGTGGACGTTTGGCAAGGCGCTGATGGGCCGGACCAAGGTGGGCAACGGGCTGGATGCGCGCGCACTGCTGAACATCCTGCCGGGGCTGCTCGTAGCGCTGGTGCTGGTCTACTGGGCCGCCAAATGGCTGGGCTTCTACACCGCCACCACGCTTGCTTTTTTCATTCTGTTGTCGCTCTACGATCCGGCGCCGCATGGCGCGGTCAAAACCTGGATCAAGCGTGCACTGATCACCGCCGGATTTCTGGCGGTCATGTACGGTCTCTTTGCGGGGCTTTTGAATGTGTTCACCCCGCGAGAGATTTTCTTCTGAACCGCAACAGCGGCAGAGCAACCCTAGGGAGGAGAAATCCATGAAGAAACTGCTAGCAGCCGCCGCCATGGGGCTGATGACATTTGCCACCGGCGCATTGGCCGATGGTCACGACAGCTTTCCCGAGCGGCCCATCATGATGATGGTCAGCTATGGCGCGGGCGGCGCAACCGACTTTCAGGCGCGCATCGTGACCATGACCGCCGGGAACGAGGATGCGCTTGGCATGCCCATCGCCATCATCAACAAACCCGGTGCCGGGGGTCGCGTCGGCTGGAACTGGTTTGCGACACAAGCCGAGGCCGACGGTTACACACTGGGTGCCTACAACATCCCGCATTTCATCGCGCAATCCATTGAGGGCGGCGTTTCCTATTCCGCCGAAAGCTTTGAGCCCATTGCCAATTGGGGCGCGGATCCGGCCGTGTTCGTCGTGGCCGCAGACAGCGCATTCAACTCGATGAACGACGTCGTGGACTATGCCAAGGCGAACCCAGGCAAGCTGACATTTTCCGGCGCGGGCCTGTTTGTGGGGCATCACATCGCGGCGCTGCAGCTGGAAAAGGCGGCGGGCGTCAAGCTGGCCTACATCCCCTCGAACAAGGGCGGCGCCGGTGCGATGAAGTCGGTGATTGCGGGCGAAGTCCTGGGCGGGGTCAACAACCTATCGGATGCGTTCCGGGCGCGCGAGGCGGGCAACGTCAAGATCCTGGGCGTGTTCGACCTGGAGCGGAACGATTTCCTGCCGGACGTGCCGACCCTACAGGAACAGGGTTTTGACATCGACAATGCCAGCGTGAACTTTCGCGGCGTGATGGTGCCCAAGGGGACGCCGCAGCCCATCATCGACAAGCTGGCGGCAACCGTGCCGACGATGTTCGAAAACAGCCGCGTGGCGGGCAAGATGAAAGCCGGCGGCTCACCCATGCACATCATGACCCGTGATGAAGTGCTGGCCATGTGGGCGGCGCGCGAGGCAACGCTGAAAGAGCTGCTTGCCGGTCTGTAGACCCATCGGGAGGGGTGCTGCCCCTCCCGACCCTGCCCGGCCGTGCTTTCAGCCACAACAAACAAAGAAGACCGCCGCATGAGTGATGAGACACAGCAGGTTGATGCCCTCGTCGAACGGGCCCGCGCAGCGCAGCGGGATTATGAGGCGGGCGGATCGCAGACGCGCTATGACCGGGCTGCGTTGGCCGTCGGCTGGGCCATCATGGAGCCTGCGCGCAATCGGGAACTGGCCGAACTGGCGGTGCAGACGACGGGACTGGGCAATGTGCCCGACAAGATCACCAAGAACCATCGCAAGACGCTTGGCCTGCTGCGCGATATCGCCGGGGCTGCAACTTTTGGCGTGATCCGTGACGATGTTGATACCGGTATCACAGAGGTTGCCCGCCCGCTGGGCGTGGTGGGCGCCATCGTACCGTCGACCAACCCCGCGGCGACACCCGCCAACAACATCATAAATGCCCTGAAATGCGGCAACGCGATCATCGTGGCACCGTCGCCCAAAGGTGTTGCCTGTTGCGAACGGTTGCTGGCCTTCGTCCACGCGGAATTTGCCAGAATTGGCGAGAACCCGGATCTGGTGCAGATGATCCCGGCACCGGGGTCGAAGGAAAAGACCCAAAGGCTCATGGAGGCGTGCGACAAGGTCGTGGCCACCGGCAGCCAGAACAACGTCCACCGCGCGCAGACCTGTGGCACACCTGCCATGGCCGTGGGCGCAGGCAACGTGACAGTGATCGTCGATGAGACCGCAGATCTTGACGCAGCGGCCGAGAAAATCCGCGCCTCCAAGACCTTTGACAACGCAACGTCCTGTTCGTCCGAGAATGCGGTTGTTGTGGTCGACGCCATCTATGACGCCTTTATCGCAGCCATGGCGCGTGCAGGCGGCGTGGTGGTCGAGGATGAGGCCCGCATCGTGGCCAAGCTATGGCCACACGGGCATCTGAACCGCGAGGTGATCGCGCAGGATGCAGACAAGATGATTGCCGCCCTTGGGCTGACCGGTCAGGTGCCGAAAGGCACGGAGTATATCGCCGTGCCCACCACAGGTATCGGGCCCGACCATCCGCTGAGCGGAGAAAAGCTGAGCCGGGTCATCGCGCTTTATCGTGCAGCGGATTTCGACGCCGCCGTTGCGACCACCGATGCGATCCAGCGCCATCAGGGCGCGGGCCATTCGGTGGGCCTGCACAGCACCGATCCGGACCGGGCGACGCGTCTTGCCACCACAATCCCGACAAGCCGGGTGATCGTCAATCAGGCGCATACCTTCGCCACCGGCGGCGCTTTCACCAACGGCATGCCGTTCTCGCTCAGCATGGGGTGCGGGGCCTGGGGCGGCAATGCAGTCAACGAGAACGTGCACTGGGCGCATTTCATGCAGACCACCAAGATCGTGCGCGAGATCCCGGCGCGGGAGCCCGCGCTTGACGACATCTTTGGCCGCTACTGGCAGGAGGCGGGCCGGTGAAGCTCAACCCCGCGGCACCGCCCTCGGGCACCATACGTGACTGGCTGCAGGCCCGCGCGCTTGGCGGTGGCACAGCGGTCGTTTTCCCCGAAAACGGCACCTCCCTGCGTTGGGAGGAGTTGCGCAGTGCAGCACGCAGGTTTGCATCCGCCCTGACACAGCGTGGGCTGAAAAAGGGCGAGAGCCTCGCCATTGTCGCGCCAAACAGCCGCGAGGCGGTGATCGCCTTTTACGGCGCGGTCTATGGCGGGTTTCGGGCGACACTGATCAACCTGGCCGCCGGGCGCGACGCCATCGGTTATGCGCTGCTGCATTCCGACGCGCGCTTTGCCTATGTGCACGACAGCTGCCGCACCCTCTTTGATCAGGCCAATACGGGTGGTGTTCTGTCCATCCCACTCGATGCTGCGGAGGGTGTCGCTCTGTTTGGCGTGGCCGCCGAGGATCATGCGCTGCTCATGTACACATCCGGCACAACCGGACGGCCCAAAGGTGTCGTGCACACCCATGCCAGCTTGTTGGCGGGGGGGTGGACCACAACGATTGCGCACGCGCTTAACGATGCGGATCGCGGATTTTGCGTTCTCCCGGTCTATCATATCAACGGGCTCTGCGTGACGGTCATGGGCGCTCTGGTATCGGGCGGATCGCTCGCCATGGTGTCAAAGTTTTCGGCCTCGCGGTTTTGGGATCAGGCGGATGCGGGCGGCGTCACCTGGTTTTCGGTGGTGCCGACGATCATCTCGCACTTGCTGCATGGGGCGGCAGAGCCATCGGATGCCTGCAAGGCCCAGCTGCGCTTTGGGCGCTCCGCTTCGTCCGCGTTGGCGGTGGAAACACAGACAGCCTTCGAAAACCGCTTTGACGTGCCGATCATCGAGACGATGGGGCTGACGGAAACCGCGGCGCAAATCCTGTCGAACCCGCTGCCCCCCGCCACGCGCAAGATCGGCTCGCCCGGCATCGCCTTTGGGTGTGCCGTCGCGATCCAGGCAACCGACGGCGCCGAGGTGCCGCGCGGAACCGAAGGGGAGATTGTGGTGCGCGGGCCGAACACCCTGCTCGAGTACCTCAAAAACGCCGAGGCGACCGCCGCCACCTTTCGCAATGGATGGCTGCGCACCGGTGACCTCGCCCGGATGGACGAAGACGGGTATGTCTTTGTCACCGGACGGCTCAAAGAGCTGATCATCAAGGGCGGCGAAAACATTGCCCCGCGCGAGATTGACGAGGCGCTGTATTCACACCCGGATGTGGTCGAGGCCGCCGCCTTTGCCCGGCCCTGTGGCAGCTATGGCGAGCGGGTCGAAGCGGCGGTGCGGCTGCGCGACGGCGCGATGCTAAACGCCGCCGCCTTGATCGATCTTTGCCGCGAAAGGGTTGGTCCGTTCAAATCCCCGGACGCCGTGCATTTCCTCGACGAGTTGCCCAAAGGGCCCTCGGGCAAGATCCAGCGTCTGAAACTGGCCGAGCTGATCCCGCTCTGACACGGAAGAAAAAATGCCCCGATGCACGTACACACACCGGGGCAGGTCAACCGAGGGAGGTTGGGGTGGAAGGTTTTACCAGTCGGATGGTCCTTTGTCCGCAAAGGCGTGGACCAGAAAATCGATGAACGCCCGCACTTTGGGTTGGGTAAACCGGCCCGGCGGATAAACGGCATAGATGCCTTGGGTTTCGATCGGCAGATCGGGGATGGCATCCTGCACCAGACCCTTGTCCATGGCATCGGCATAAAGAAAGCTGGGCAGGTAGGCGATGCCGAGGCCCGAGATTGCGGCGTTGAGCAGCGATTGGCCGTCATTCACGCTCAGCCAGCCGGCGGTGCGCACCTGACGCTTTTCACCCGACGGCGCCGTCAGTTTCCAGACATTGCCCGAAGACTGGTTCGAGTAATGCAGGAGCTTGTGTTCGTTGAGATCGTCGATCTTTTCGGGGCGGCCAAACTTGTCAAAGTATTCCGGGCTCGCGATCATCCGCTTGGTCGTCTCGGTCAGCTTGCGGGCGCGCAGCGTGCTGTCCTCCAGCTCACCAATGCGGACCGCCATGTCGAACCCTTCGGAGATCAGTTCGACATAACGATTGTTCAGCACCATATTCACAGTGATGTCCGGGAATTCTTCGAGGAATTCTGACAGGACCGGTGACAGATGGTTCACGCCAAAATCCGTGGCAACAGAGATGCGCAGCAGACCGGACGGTGCCGATTGCATCGATGTCACCAGGGCGTCCGCCTCGCCCGCGTCATTGAGCACGCGGCGGGCCCGATCGTAATAAGCCAGGCCGATCTCAGTGGGGCTGACCCGGCGCGTGGTGCGGTTCAGCAAACGCGCACCCAAGCGCGCCTCGAGCGACGAGACATGCTTGGAGACGGCGGATTTGGAAATCCCCATCTTCTTGGCTGCATCCGTAAAGCCGCCCTGGTCCACCACCGTGGCAAAGGCTTCCATTTCTGTGAGTCGGTCCATTGCCGGCCCTTTCGTTGATCTACTCAAGGCACGTCTATGCGGGTCAATCTGGGCAGGAACTGGGCGGGGATGGGATAATATCAGGATGATTGGCGGATCGTTGAAAACGCGGAAACGACCAAACCCCGTTCAGATCGCGTCGCCGACGCTCCAGCTTTGAAACGCATCCGCTTCGTTGCGCAGGGGCTGCTGGTCCTGCCCGCCGATCAGCAGAAAGCCGAAACCGGGCGTGTTCCAGCGCGCAAGCTCCATCCCTTGGGCCACGCCCATGCTCACCGCTTTGCCATCCGGTCCCGCGGGGATGATGCAGAGCGCCACCGGCGTTCCGTCGGCCCGCTGATAGGCAAGTTGCACCAGGGGTTTGCCGTTGAACCCGAGGACTTGCGCGCGCTTGAGCGTGAGACCCTCGGCATCGGGCACCGATGTCAGATCTAGCCCGAGCGCGGCCGACACCTCGGCCAGCTGCGCGGCGCGCTCCGCCTCGGTTAGTGAAACTGACGCAAGCGTCTCGGGGGTAAAGAGCGATTGGTAAGACGCCACGAACGCCGCCCATCCCGGCGGCGGCGCAGGTTCGGGCTGACCGAAGCCGGTAAACACGGCCACGGCCAGTCCGGCGGCCAAGCCGGTGCCAAAGGTGCCGATCCCCCAGCCCCAGCCAAAGCGTGTGGCGCGGCCATTGCCTGTGCTTGCATCGGGCAAGACGGGCATGGGCGGCGCATCCGCCAGAAGCGCGTTGTAGGCTTCGGCAAGTGGTGCCATCGGGATGTCCAGCGCCTCAAGACGTGCGCTCAGAACCGCGTCCGTTTCGAGCGCGTTGCCGATCTCAGCCGACAGCGCATCGTTGGCCTCGCCATCCAGAAAGGCGGTCAGCTCTTCGTCGGTGAATGTGCGTCTCTGGGTCATGATATTTGACCTTTGGCATCCGCCATGTCCTCGCCCAGCCGTTTGCGGGCGGCCGCAAGGCGGCTCATGACTGTGCCGATGGGGATCTCCATGATCTCGGCCGCTTCCTTGTAGCTGTAGCCTTCGACGTAGACGAGGAAGACTGAGTGACGTTGCGCCTCAGGTAAGGCGTTCACTCGATTCAACACGTCACGTGCCAGAATATTCGTATCCGCGGACGGAGATTGATCCGGCAGATCAATTTCCTCGACCGGGACAAGGCCGCCGCCGGTGCGCACCTTGCGCGAGCGCAGCTCGTTCAGCCAGATGCGTTGCGCCATGCGGAACATCCAGCGGTCCAGATGCGTGCCCGCCTCGAACTGGTCGGCCTTGTCCAACGCGCGCAGGCAGGTTGTCTGGGCCAGATCATCGGCCCAATCCCGCCGACCGGTCAGCGCCACGGAATACCGCCAAAGGCGCGGAAACACCGCGCCCATGCCGTCTCGGACTTCGTTGACAGAATGTTGTGAAGACGTGCGAATGAAACCGTCCCTCACCGTGCTACGTTTTGGCGAACCCAACATGTTTCGGAGGAAATGGGAAATGAAAAAACTCGTGATTGCGCTCGTTGCGGCTCTTGGGCTGGCTTCCGCCGTTTTTGCACAAGGGATGCCCGCGCCGGCAGACGCCCGCGTCTATTTCGTGAACCTCGAGGACGGCGATACCGTCAGCGCGCCGGTGACGGTGATCTTTGGCCTTGAGGGGATGGGCGTGGCGCCTGCTGGCACAGAAGCCGACAACACAGGGCACCACCATCTGCTGCTGAACCGCCCGCCACTGGGCGACGGCCCCGACGGCGCCGAAGAGCTGCAGTACGGGCTGCCCGCGGATGACAACCACATCCACTTTGGCGGCGGTCAGACACAGGTGACGCTGGATCTGGAGCCGGGGCAGCATACGATGCAGTTGGTTCTGGGCGACCTCAACCACGTGCCGCACAGCCCACCCGTGACGACCGAGGTGATCACGATCACTGTCGAATGACGCGCCTCAGATCCATCTGAGCCGCCGCAACGCCCAGAGCGCTGCAACCGTGATCACCACGAGGGCAGCGCATAGCGCGGCAAAGGCCCAGGGCGTGCCGGTCCCCGGCATGCCCGCGACATTCACACCGAAGAGGCCGGTGATGAACCCAAGGGGCAGGAACACCGCCGCGACGATGGACAGGACATAGCCATTTTGGCCCTGTTTCAGCGTGGCTTGCGCCGTGTGGTGATCCTGCACTGCGGTCATGCGCGCAATCAGCGCGTCCAGCTCTTCGACGCCCAGCTTGGCCAGGTTCGCCTGCTCGCGCAGCCGGTCTCGCATGGGTTGCAGCATCAATGGGCTGTCCGTGGCGACAAGGGCGACCAGCGCGTCGCGCTGCGGGCCCAGATAGCGGCGCAGGCGGATGGCCATCCGCCGCTCTTCGGCAAGATCAGGGGGCAGCGGGCGGTCGTCATCGGTCACGCTGTCCTCCATTGCATCCACCCGGTCACCCAGCTCGAACACCGTGTCCTGCACCCGCGCCATCAGTCGCGCGCTGAGGCTGGCCACGAACGCCATCGGCGATGCAGGGGCTTGCCCCGCCTCGGCCTCAGCCCGCATCGTGTCGAGTGCAAAGACCTTGCGCACGCGTACCGTCACCAACAGCGATGCCGTGACCCACATGCGCACGGCGACCATCTGGTCGGCAGGTCCGTCCGCGTTCAGGTTCACCCCACGCAGGTTCAGGATCAGGCCCGCCCCGTATGGATCGCAGCGCGGCCGCGTCTCGGGCGCGGTCAGCGCCGCGGCGGGGATGTCCGGGACATGTGCGGCCAGAAAGCCGGGCAGGTCCGTATCACTGAGATCGAAGTGCACCCAGCGGTAGCCAGCCGCAGGCATGTCGCCCGCGGCTACCGTCGCGACGCCCGCGGTGTCGATGTCAAAGGCACAGATTGGCATGAGCTGACGCTACCGTCCGGCCCCTTTGGCCGCAACTAGAGTGTCGCCGCGAGCCGGGTGCCCTGATCAATGGCGCGCTTGGCATCAAGCTCGGCCGCCACATCCGCGCCGCCGATCACGTGGCATGCTTTGCCCGCCGCCGCGAGCGCATCGGCCAGGCTGCGGTTTGGCAGCTGGCCCGCGCACAGGATGATGTCATCCGCCGGGATCGTCGTCGGGTTCTCGCGCGCCTCGCCAAAGCTCACGTGCAACCCGTCGCCATCGATCCGCTCGTAGTTCACGCCGCCGACAAATTCGACGTCCTTCATCTTGAGCGCCGCGCGGTGGATCCAGCCGGTGGTCTTGCCCAGCCGCTTGCCATGCTTTTCCGCCTTGCGCTGCAACAGCGTGACATGGCGCGCCGGCGCTTCGGGCTGTGGGCCTTCGGGGGCAAGACCCCCGCGATGATCGGCGGGGTCAGTGACACCCCACTCGGTCATCCAGTCGGGCAAGTTCTCGGTCGGGCTTTCGCCCTCGTGCACCAGAAATTCCGACACATCGAACCCGATGCCACCTGCGCCGATCACAGCCACCGATTTGCCCGGCGTTGACGCCTTGGTCAGCACGTCGATATACGAATGCACATTGGCTGCATCCTGCCCGGGGATCTCTGGATCACGCGGCAGCACGCCCGTGGCGATGATGACCTCGTCAAAATCCCGCAGCATCTCTGCCGTCGCCTCGGTCTCGAGCTGCACATCGATCTTCAGCGCCGTCACCATGGTGCGGAACCAATCGACAAGGCCCCAAAACTCCTCTTTGCCCGGCACCTGCTTGGCCAGGTTCAACTGGCCGCCGATCTCGGCTGCACGGTCGATCAGGGTCACGGCATGGCCCCGCTGCGCCGCGGTCATCGCCGCCGACAGCCCCGCAGGACCGGCCCCGACGACAGCGACGCTCTTGATCGCGGTCGTGGGTTCGATGGTCAGTTCGGTCTCGTAACACGCGCGCGGGTTCACCAGGCACGAGCTGATCTTGCCCGAAAACGTATGGTCGAGGCACGCCTGGTTGCAGGCGATGCAGGGCGCGATGTGATCCGCCTGCCCCGCGATGGCCTTGGACACGAAATGCGCATCCGCCAGCATGGGCCGGGCCATCGACACCATGTCGGCGCAGCCCGTTGCCAACACCTCTTCGGCGACCTCCGGCGTGTTGATGCGGTTCGAGGTGATCACGGGAATGCTCACCTGCCCCATCAGCTTTTTCGTGACCCAGGCAAAGGCCGCCCGCGGCACCGAGGTTGCAATCGTCGGGATGCGCGCCTCGTGCCAGCCGATGCCGGTATTGATGATCGTGGCCCCGGCCCGCTCGACCGCCTGCGCGAGTTGAACAACCTCTTCGTGGGTCGAGCCATTGGGCACCAGATCGATCATGCTCAGCCGGTAGATGATAATGAAATCGCCGCCCACTGCCGCGCGCGTCCGCCTCACGATCTCGATCGGCAGCCGCATCCGATTCTCGTAGGATCCGCCCCATCGATCCTCGCGCTTGTTGGTGTGCGTCACGAGGAACTGGTTGATGAAGTACCCTTCGGACCCCATGATCTCGACCCCGTCATAGCCAGCATCGCGGGCCCGCACCGCTGTCGCGACGATGTCGCTGATCTGTTTCTCGATCCCGTCCTCATCGAGTTCCGCAGGCGGAAAGGGCGAAATCGGGGATTTCACCGGTGATGGTGCCACGCATTTGGGCCCGTAGGCATAGCGGCCTGCGTGCAGGATCTGCATCGCGATCTTGCCGCCATTGTCATGCACGCGGCCTGTGATCACCGCGTGGTTCGCCACATCCTCTGCCGTGGTCATCATCGCGGCACCGGGCAACACCGACCCTTCGAGGTTCGGGCCGATCCCGCCCGTCACCATGAGTGCCACCTCACCCCGCGCCCGTTCGGCATAAAATTCGGCAACCCGGTTCCAGTCGCGCGTCTCTTCGAGCCCGGTGTGCATCGACCCCATCAGAACCCGGTTTTTCAACGTGGTGAACCCAAGGTCCAGCGGCGCAAGCATGTGTGGATAGGCTGTCATAATGTCCTCCCGGGCGTCAGTCCTCTTGGTCTCAGGTATAGGACACGCGATGTCACGTGCAACGCAGCGTCAATGCCCTTTTTGGCCCAAAGGCCGCACATTTGCCCCCGCTGGCATTCGTGCTATCGGGCTGTCAGGGGCCCATGTCCCACGCCAACCCGGAGACCCGTCCATGACCCCTGAAGAGATCGCCAAACTGCCCTACCGCCGCAACGTGGGCGTCATGGTGCTGAACACGGACGGGCATGTCTGGGTCGGTCAGCGCAAGGACCGGTACAAGGACGCGTGGCAAATGCCGCAGGGCGGTATCGACAAGGGCGAGGACCCAAAGGCCGCCGCCCTGCGTGAATTGGAGGAAGAGACGGGGATCACCCCAGACCTTGTCGAACTGATCGCCGAAACAGATGGCTGGCTGCCCTATGAACTGCCGCATGACCTGATCCCACAGTTGTGGAAAGGGCGGTATCGGGGGCAGGAGCAGAAGTATTACCTGCTGCGGTTTATCGGGACCGACGCGCAGATCAACATCGAAACCGAAGAGCCGGAATTCTCCGCTTGGAAATGGATGCCGCCCGCGGACCTGCCCGGCGCGATCGTGCCGTTCAAGCGCGACGTGTACAGGCGTGTACATGCGGAGGTAGAGGCGCAGTTGTGATGCGTATCTTCGACCTCTGCCTGAGCATCATGCCCACGCTGGCCGAAGCCTTGTCTTGCCTGCCTTGGGGCGTGACAGACGCCTATCTGGCTGCAGACACTGCCGACGGAGCCTATGTGATCGTGCAGGGCCAGCTGGATTTCAATGAAGATCTTCTGCCTCAGGCCGACTGGGACAATCAGACCGACACACCTGCACTCACCCTCATTCCAGGCCGCATCAGTGGCCACGCCTGGGGCCGCAGCACAGACGTCGACTTTGAAACGGATGTCACACTCAGGGTGCGATGCTATGGCCCTTGGTGTGCCGGGGCTGCGTCTGGCGAAGTGCTGGCGTTCCTGCGCAAGGAGGAGGGCCGCTATTCGATCAGCACAAACCCGTGCGGCGGCAACCTTTTTGGCGCACCGACCCACGCGCAGATCGCCGCCACGCGCGCTTGCCTGAAGGGTGGCGGATGCAAACCTACGTCGCAGCGGCCGTAATCAGCTGTGCCACCAGCGAACTGCCGGGATCTTCGAGGTCGTCGATGATGTCGAAATGGTGCAGTCCAGCGACCTCATCCAGTGGGGCGCCCCACGCCTCCGCCAGCCAGCGCGCCTGATCCAGGAACACCGGCCGTTCGTCCGCACCGACGCGTACCGTCACCGGAATGTCCGGCGTGGGCTGATAGCGCGGGCTTTCGGCGCGGGCCATGTCCGCGTCCAGCCCGAAATCGGCATTCATCGACGTACGGATCAACGGCTCAAGATCACTCACGGGTGAGATGGGAACGACATGGGTCAACCGCGCCAGCACATCCGCGTGCAGCATCCCCGGCGCGAGCATCCGTGCGGCGAGGTGTCCGCCGGCGGAATGTCCCGCAAGGCTGATCGGGCCGGAGGTGTCGGCGGCAATCCGCGTCACCGCCTGCGCGATCTGCTGGGTGATCCCGGCGATGGAGACACGCGGCACGAGATCATAGCTCGGCATCGCGACCGACCAGCCCCGCGCATTGGGCCCGGCCGCGAGATGCGACCAGTGATCGCGGTGGAATTTCAGCCAATAACCGCCATGCACAAAGATCAGCGTGCCGCGCGATGCGCCCTCAGGCTGAAAGAGGTCATAGGCCATCCGCTCGGACGGGCCATAGCTGATCGCCAGACGCGCCCGGGCCCCCAGCGCAGCACGGTAGGCGGCTGCAGTGGCAGGCCAACGGTCCAGAAAGGCTTCGGCATCGGGGATGTAAGGTGCATTGGCATAAGCATCATCGAGATCTGGCATGGGCGTCCTTGCTCGTTTGGAACTGGACAACCCTACCCAGCGTTGGTTCACATGCGCCAGACCCGAAAGGACACGCCATGCTCGATGATACCACCGACCTCAAATCCATGCTCAATGATCCCAGCCTTTTGGAGACGCGCGCCTACGTGAACGGCGCATGGCAGGATGGGGACGACGGGACGTTCGAGGTGACCAACCCGTCCCGTGGCGACGTGATTGCACAGGTGGCGGATCTGAGCCGCGCGCAGGTGGCCGATGCCATCGCAGGGGCTGAGGCCGCGCAAAAGGATTGGGCCAGCTGGACCGGCAAGGAACGCGCCGCCGTGCTGCGCCGCTGGTTCGACCTGATGATGGAGCACCAGGACGATCTGGGCACGATCCTGACAGCCGAACAGGGTAAACCTCTGGCCGAGGCAAAGGGCGAGGTCGGCTATGGCGCGTCGTTCATCGAGTTCTTTGCCGAGGAGGCTAAGCGCATCTATGGCGAGACGATCCCGGGCCACCAACGGGACAAGCGGATCATGGTCATCAAGCAGCCCATCGGCGTGGCCGCGTCGATCACACCGTGGAACTTTCCCAACGCGATGATCACCCGCAAGGCGGGGCCTGCGCTGGCTGCGGGGTGCGCGTTTGTCGCGCGGCCAGCCGAGTTGACGCCGCTGTCGGCCATCGCCCTGGGCGTGCTGGCCGAGCGGGCGGGATTACCCGCGGGTATCTTTCAGGTCGTCACGACCTCGAACGCGTCGGAGACGGGCAAGGAGTTTTGCGAGAACCCGGCGGTGCGCAAGCTGACCTTTACCGGCTCGACCCAGGTGGGGCGCATCCTGCTCAAGCAAGCCGCCGATCAGGTCATGAAATGCTCGATGGAGCTGGGCGGCAACGCGCCCTTCATCGTCTTTGACGACGCCGACCTGGATGCCGCCGTGGACGGCGCGATGATGTGCAAGTTTCGCAACGCAGGGCAGACCTGCGTCTGTGCCAACCGGATCTACGTGCAGGCAGGCGTGTACGACGCCTTTGCCGCCAAGCTGAAAGTGGCGGTCGAGGCGCTCAAGGTCGGCGACGGGTTCGAGGATGGGGTGACAACCGGCCCGCTGATTTCCGACAAAGCCGTGGAAAAGGTGCAGGATCATCTGGCCGACGTGATCGATCATGGCGGAGCGGTGTTGACCGGGGGCAAGCCGCACGCGTTGGGCGGTGGGTTCCTGCAGCCGACCATCGTGACCGGGGTCACGCAGGACATGAAGGTCGCTCATGAAGAGACGTTTGGCCCCCTCGCCCCGCTGTTCAAATTCGACGACGTGGACGATGTGATCGCCATGGCGAACGACACGATCTTTGGGCTGGCGGCCTATTTCTACTCCAACGATCTTTCCCGGGTCTACAAGGTGGCCGAGGCGCTGGAATATGGGATCGTCGGGGTCAACACCGGCATTATCTCGACCGAGGTGGCGCCCTTTGGCGGGGTCAAGCAATCGGGGCTGGGGCGCGAGGGATCGCATCACGGGATCGAGGAATTCCTCGAGATGAAATATGTCTGCATGAGCGTTTGACATCGGGGGCTCCCACACGGGGAACCTACTTCACCTTTGAAAATCAAGGGCTAAGAGAGACGGCGTTGCTGATCTTTACGGGTTAAAAGCCCAAGAAATTTAGCAAGCTCACGCCCGCCCTCAGTATTTCTCTGGCCGACACTCCGCTGCAGAAAACCTCCCCAAAACCCTATTTTTCGGATGAATTTCGGAAAGACTTCGGGCCTTTGCCGGGACCATTTTGCATTTTCAAAGCCATTAAATCGATTGCGCGCGCACGGGGCACGGGCATCGGACCAGACTTTGAAAGACATCGAAATGATGAGTGTCCAAGTTGCGGACTTGAGCGAGATCAACATCTTTCCCTATTACCGTGGGGTTGCGCTGGAAGTTGATCCGGTCGCCCGCAAGGGCGTAGGCCGCTACGAGACCGGGCATTTCGCCGGTCAGGCCTATTACACCCTCACGGTCGATCAGGCGGAGGCGACAGAGGACCTGCATGTGGGTGCCACCTACAGCTGCACGGCCCTGCGGGACGGTGAACAGCGGATGACCACCCATTGGCTGTTCTGCACGTCGGTGGGTGCGCGCCTGACCTTTGGCGTCAGCCGACACTGGGCCGATCCGCGCTGTTTCAGCCCGGTGCTGCCACAGATCGACAGCATCCTTGTCCAGGTCGAGGAGTTGTCGGATATCGTCGCTATCTTTCCGGCCCCCGCCCCCGAGGGCAGTGTGGCACAGGCCCGCATCGGCCAATCAGGCTGGCTGGTGATGACCCGGCTGGGCTGCCCGTCGATGATGGGCATTCTGGTCGACGACGCGATCCTGCCCATGACGCTGTGCGAGGGCTCGGAGGGGATCAAGATCGGCGCCCGATCCGTGCGCACGCTGCAATCTGTCACCCTCGAAAATCTAAGCTGTGTGAGCGCCAAGGACACAGCCCTGTTTCTGCAGCGGGTGGACTGATGTTTTTGCTACCCGGAACCGAAAATGACCACTACTGTGATGTGAGCAATCAGTTGCTGCCGGTGTCTGCATCACCGAGGCTTGCCGTTTTAAAACAGCCTGTTGTCGGGCTGCTGGGCGGTGAGCCCTCTGCGGTGGGCGGAAGGTGTCTGGGCCCGGATGGCGACGCAACGCGGAAGGCGTTCACAGCAGAACACATGAGCTCGGACATGGGGCATATCCGACTTGGCGACGCCACGTATCAGGTGGGGACTGAGCGCATCGTTACCGCGTCCGGGGACGAGGTACTGTTGCGGTCTCAATCGGCGCAGGTGTTGCGGTATCTGGTCAAGCATCTGGGCCAGCTGACCCAGCGTGATGATCTGATCGCCGAGGTTTGGGCGGATGTGGCCGTGACCGATGACAGCCTGACGCAGTGCATCTCGGACATCCGGCGGGCCATCGGCGACAGCGGTCGCAGCATCCTCAAGACCGTGCCCAAGCGCGGCTATGTCCTGCATGGCGAGGTGCGCGACGCCGCACCCGCACCGGCCCCGCAGCCCTTGCAGACCGTATCGGGCGCACCCGCAACGGCGCGCGCGGTGCACAGCCCGATGGACGTTCTGCCCTTACAGGCCGAACCCGTGATCACGCCGCAGCTGGATCCGCGCGACGTGCTGCCGACGCTGGCGGTGCTGCCGTTTCGCGCACAAGCCGACAGCGCGCATGGGTCGATGATGAGCATGTTCCTAGGCGACGAGATCGCGCGCGCGATCAGCCGGTCCGAGGACATGAACGTGATCTCGCGCCTGTCGACGCTGGATCTGTCGCACCGCGGGGGCGCGCGCGACGCCGGGCGCTTGCTGAACGCGGATTTCATCCTGTCGGGCAGCGTGCTGGAAATGGGTCAGACCGTGATCCTGATGGTCGAGTTCGCCGAGGCGGATTCGCAGCTGGTCCTGTGGTCCGACCGCATGGCGCTTCCCGCCGAGACGTGGCTGACGCAGGGCGAGAGCATTGATGAAATCGTCACGCATATTCGGCGCGCCATCATGGTCAACGAAGTGCGCCGCGCCCGCTCGGCCCCACTGAGCGACCTCAAGCTCTTTAGCGTGTTGCACGGGGCCGTGGGTCTGATGCACCGCTTTTCCTTCGAGGATTTTGAACGGGCGCAGAAATATCTGGATTACGTGATTTCGCACGCACCGAACCACCCCACACCGCTGGCATGGCTCGCGCGCTGGCACGTGCTGCGCACGGTGCAGGGTTGGACGGAAAGCGCGCAGCAAGAGGCGCAGACCGCGCTCGATCTGACAGGCCGCGCGCTGGACATGGATCCGGATCATACGTTGGCGCTGGTTTGTGAAGGTCAGGTGCTGGCGCATCTGGAGCATCGCCTGGATGAGGCGCAAAGCAGGTACAACGCAGCGCTGTCTTTGAACCCCAACGATGCGCGGGGCCTCGGACTGCGGGGCATGTTCCAGGCAATTCAGGACCGCGGCGAAGAGGGCAAGCGGGACACCGAACGGGCACTGCACCTGTCGCCGCTGCATCCGCATCGCTTCTTTTTCCTAGCGCAGGCGGCGGCGGCAAACATCGCGGCAAAGGATTACAGCCGCGCCGTCACACTGGCCAAGGAGTCGCTGCGCCTGAACCGAACGCATGTGTCGACCTTGCGTACGTTGACCATCGCGCAGGTAGGCGCGGATCAGGTTGAGGACGCACAAAAGACCGCCATCGAGCTGCTGCGGCTGCATCCGAGCATGCGGGTCAGCAACTGGCTTAGAAACTCACCCAGTTCGGGTTACGAGCTGGGTCAATCCGCGGCTGAAAAACTGAGGCGTGTGGGTATTCCAGACTAGTCGCATAACATCATTAGAGTGGGAGATTTTTTATGGGTATTGGACGGGAAGATGCGTTGGACGCACTGGATGCTCTGGATGCGCTTGACGCATTGGATGCGCTGGATGCACTGAGCGGTAGCGATGCTTTGGGCGGTGGCAAATCCGCAGTGCCGACCGGGGCGCTGATCACCAATCGCGACGGTATCGTCGGCGCGCGCATGGAAAACATCAAAAAGCCCGTGATCGGTGCGGCTGAGAACGTCAAGAACCTGTCGCGGCTGTCGCGTCGGGTGCGCGGCGCGATCTTTCAGGCGGAGTTGGCGCCGACAGTGGATGTGACGTTGAATGTCGACGATCCGTGCCTGCCGGTGGCAACCGTATGGCGCAAGACCGAGGATGACGCGGGCGAGACCCGCAAGCTGTGTTTCAACCCGATGGTGACGATGACTCGGCCCACGGTCACGCAGCTGTCGACGCAGCTGGAATACGTCTTGGGCTACGCACGGATCCGGCCCGACCGGGCGGCGGAGGTACTGAGCCAGGTGGGTGTGCCAATGGCATTTTTCTCATCCATCCAATTTATGGATCAGCAGCGCACACCCTATACGATCGAGTTGCTGTATACCGCGTTGGGCTTTGTCTTTCCGGTGATCCAGCGGGTGAAGTATGGGCTGGCCGTGAAGCGGCCCATCGAATTCTCGCCTCAGGTACAGCCAATCATTCCGACGCCGACGCACGGATCGCTGCCCTCTGGGCATTCGACAGAGGTATTCGTGATGGCCCGCATCCTCTGGAAACTGCTGATCGAGAGTGCAGCGCCGCAGTATAACGACCGGGCACTGTGGGGTACGATGCTGATGCGGCAAGCAGCGCGGATCGCGACGAACCGGACCGTGGCGGGCGTGCACTTTCCTGTCGACAGCGTTGCAGGGCAGCAGCTGGGCCTGACGCTGGCGGAACATTTCTATTCGATGTGCAATGGTGGGAACTGGGTGTCGGCCACGTTCAACGGGCCAAACTTCGATGCTCAGAGCGATTTTGACTGGCATCAGCTTTATGATCCCGACGGGGACACGCAGGCCGAAGAGGCCGAGACCGGCGGCACCGTCTGGGCGACGTCCGAAGTACGCACCGACAACAAGATCGACGCATCGCCGTCGCTCGCGTGGCTTTGGGGCAAGGCGCTGGACGAGTGGAAAGACTTCGGCCCGGTCAAGTGTGAGTAGGGCGCACCATGGCAGAGCTCATCTATGAAAAGGGGTTCGACCCCAAAGCGATCGTGGACTTCGTCACGTTTTTCACGGTGTCGCAGGGGCCCGAAATCGGTCCGCGCACGGACGTCGAATGGTGGTCGGTCCTGGCGGAGTTGGACGGGATCAGCATCAACACGCTGGTCGAACGGCTCGAGGAACAGGAGTTCGGCAAAGCCTTTGTGATGCCGTCCGCCTATGACACGGAAGACCGCGAAAAGGCGATGCCGTTTCAGCCGGTCACGTTCTTTGCGACCTCGGCGCTGGTGACGTTCCTCAATGACAAGCGGAGCGATGTGGGCATCAGCACCCTGCGGGTGGGAGGCGTCGTAGACACCGATTTTTTGGACCCTGAGGTGGGGCCGGACGCGCCGCCACCGCCCATCAAGGTCAAGGAAGGGACGGTCGTACAGGCCTTTGTCGACGATGGGATGGGCATTGCCCATGACCTGTTTCGCAAAAAGCCCACCAAAAGCCGCGTCTACTTTACCAAGATCTTTGACGCGGTCCCCCTGCCCTCATCACCCTCGAGCATCGGGCGGGTGCTGGAGCTGACCGACGTCAATGACTTGCTGACCGAATGCACCTTTAACGACGTGCTGGACGAAGAGCTGTTCTACACCCGGTCGGGACAGGTCAATCTGGCCAAGGACATCTTTTCAACCGTGGCCAACCGACGCTCGCATGGCACACACGTCATGGGGATCGGCGCCGGGCACGACATGGAGGACGGGGTCGACGACCGCCCGATCATCTGTGCCGCGCTGCCCTCGCGGGTGGTCAAGGACACGTCGGGCGTGGACTTGTTGCCGCTGGTCTACCTGTCGTTCCACATCCTCGTGAAGCAGGCGCGCCGGTTCCGGACGCCGGACGGGGGCTATGCCCCGGTGGTGTTCAACTTTTCCTACGGCAATCTCGAAGGGCCGCATGACGGCACGGGCATTTATGCGACGATGTTCGAACGCTACTTTGGCCCCGGTGCCCATGCCAATGGCGCGCCGGATCAAAAGGCGTGGCTGACCTTGCCTGCGGGCAACGCCAACCTCGCACGCCTGCATGCGATCAACGCCAAGGGTGTGACCGAGCCGCGGATCACGTTGGATCTGATCGTTCTGCCCGATGACCGGACGGCGAACCACGTGCAATTCTGGATGCCTGCAAGCCCTGAAAACAACCAGGGCAACTTTGCCAAGGTCAAGGTCACGACGCCGTTTGGCACCCAAACGGTCGAGGTGCGGTCGCAACCCGGCAGCGTTGAGCAGCTCCTGGATGATCAGGGCGCACCGGTGGCTTTGCTGGCCTATCAGTACGTTGCGGGCACGACACAGCGCGGGCTGATTACCCTGTCGATCAACCCGACGGGCAGCCTGGCTCCGGCTGACGTTCTGGCGCCATCGGGCCTGTGGAAGATCGAAGTGCGGCGCCGGTCCGAGGCAGGCGACAACCCGATCCACATCTGGGTGGACAGGGATGACACCTTGCCCGGCCACGGCCCCGGCGGACGGCAGGCGTCTTTCGACAATCCCGATTACGAACGGTTCGGCCCACTGGGCGCGCCATTGCCTGTCGATCCGCCCGGCACTGAGTGTCCGGTGCGGCGGGCCAGCACGATCAGCGGCTTTGCCTGTGGTCCCTCGCCCATCGTGGTGGCGGCCTATACCGGGCGGGAGGCCGTGTTGTCGGATTATTCGGCCGCCGGGCCGCTGAACCCATCGCCCCACATGATGCCGCCCCCGCGTGAGGGGCCGGATGTCGCCGCGCTGGCCGATGACAGCTGGGTGCTGCGCGGGGTGTATTCCGCCGGTTCGCGCAGCGGCTCCTACGTGCGTGCAAACGGGACAAGCACCGCAGCGCCGCAAGTGGCCCGGCTGGCGGCGAACGCGATTGAGGCAAGCGCCGTACCGGCCCGCGTCTGGGCGCAGCAAGAGGTTGCGGCCAACCCCTTTCCGCTGAACGGCGCGCCATCGGCAGAGCGTGCCGGCGCGGGCGCGGTTGCGCCACCGGGCAAGGCACCGTGGGATCCATAACAGGCTGCGGGCGGTCCGACATGGGCCGTCCGTTTTGCAGTGCCTGCGCCAATATTTTGGGCAGCGTGTCAAAAACTGTGCACCCGTCCCGCATCGGTGGCTGGGTGCTTGCACTGGCCCACGACCTGCCCTTTCCTGTTGAAAACACAGCATATGCGCTACGTTTTTCAGTGTTGGTTCACCTATGGTGGCCCGATCCCAAGACTGCGCCCTTATCCTATTGCCAAAAGCAAAGAGATTATCATGCCCCTGACCGAGACCCTTCACCCTGCCGCACGCGCCTATGCCACCGAGGTGGCCGATGGCACCCTGTCCCGGCGCGAATTCCTGACCCGCGCTACATCGCTGGGCGTCAGCGCGGCGGCGGCGTACGGCCTGTTGGGCCTGCAGGCCCCGGTGCGGGCGGCAGCCCACGCAGCGGCAGGCGGAATGATGCGGATCGAAAGCACCGTCAAGGCGCTGAAGGATCCGCGCACCTATGACTGGCCGCAAATGTCCAACTTTACCCGCGGCTATCTGGAGTATCTGGTGGAATACCAGATCGACGGCAGCTTTGCCCCATCCTTGCTGGAAGCGTGGGAGATCAACGAAGACGCCACCGAATATACGCTGACCGTGCGGTCTGGCGTGAGCTGGAGCAATGGGGACCCGTTCACCGCCGCCGACGTAGCGTTCAACATCGCGCGCTGGTGCGAGCGATCGGTCGAGGGCAATTCGATGGCCGCGCGCATGGCGTCGCTGATCGACGAGGATACCGGCTCGGCTCGCGCAGGGGCGATCAACGTGGTGGACGACACCACGGTGCAGCTGGTTCTGAACCAGCCCGATATCACGCTGATCGCCGGGTTCTCGGACTATCCGGCGGCGATTGTGCACCAGAGCTTTAACGGTGATCCGCTCGACAATCCCATCGGCACGGGGCCGTACCTGCCCGGTGAATTCGAGGTGGGCGTGCGCGCCGTTCTGGAGAAAAACGCGGATCACACGTGGTGGGGTGAAGGCGCCTATCTGGACCGGATCGAGTATCTGGACTACGGCACCGATCAGGCATCGATCCTGAATGCGGTGGATTCCGGCGAAGTCGACATGATCTACGAATCGCTGGGCGAGTTCATCGGCATCTTCGACGATATCGGCTGGACCAAGTCAGAGGCGATCACAGCCAACACTGTTGTCATCCGGCCCAATCAGGCGACCGAAGTGGATGGGGTGCAGCCCTATGCGGACGCGCGGGTGCGCCGGGCGCTGGCCATGGCCATCGACAACGCGGTCCTGCTCGAGCTGGGCTTTTCCGGCAACGGGCGGGTGGGCGAAAACCACCATGTATCGCCGATCCACCCCGAATATGCCGAGCTGCCCCCGCCCGTGTTCGACCCCGAAGGTGCTGCCGCGCTGATGGAAGAGGCGGGCATGGCCGACTACGAGCATGACCTGATCTCCATCGATGACAACTGGCGCAAGGACACGTCAGATGCGGCGGCCGCGATGCTGCGGGACGCAGGCATTCCGGTCAAACGGACGGTGTTGCCCGGTTCGACCTTCTGGAACGACTGGGCCAAGTATCCGCTGTCCACGACCGACTGGGCGCAGCGTCCGTTGGGCGTGCAGGTGCTCGCACTGGCCTACCGGTCGGGCGAAGCGTGGAACGAAAGCGCCTTTGCCAATGCCGAGTTCGATGCCCTCCTGGCCGAAGCCATGTCGATTGCCGACGCGGCCAAGCGGTCCGAGGTGATGGCCAAGCTGCAGAAGATCATGCAGGACGAAGGTGTGGTCGTGCAGCCCTATTGGCGGTCGATCTACCGGCACCATGCCGAGGGGGTCGTGGGCGCCGAGATGCACCCCACCTTCGAGATCCACGTGGCAAAGCTGGGCTTTGCCGCCTGAGATGGTTGACCTTGGCCCGCGTTTCTCATTGAGATGCGGGCCATGTTGACACGCTCCGACCTTGAGGCGGCCGCCGCCTTTGTCCACGCCCGCATGGCGCCCACGCCACAACACCATTGGCCGCTGCTGAGTGCCGCGGCGGGCGCCGAGGTGTGGGTGAAGCACGAAAACCACACGCCCACCGGCGCCTTCAAGGTGCGCGGCGCGCTCACCTTCATGGACTGGCTGGTGCGCACGCACCCAGATGCCCCCGGCATCTGCACGGCGACGCGGGGCAATCACGGGCAGGGCCAGGCCTGGGCCGCGTCAAGTGCGGGGCTGCGCGCGCTGGTCTATGTGCCGCGGGGCAATTCAGTGGAAAAGAACGCGGCCATGCGCGCCTTCGGCGCCGAACTGGTCGAGCATGGTGACGATTTCGACACCGCCCGGCTCGAAGCCTATCGCGTGGCCGAGGAACAGGGGTTGCACATTGTCCCGCCCTTCCACCCCGAACTGGTGCGGGGTGTGGCGACCTACGCCTACGAGCTTTTTGCCGCACAACCCGATCTCGACACGGTGTACGTGCCCATCGGCTGCGGGTCGGGCATTTGCGGGACGATCCTGGCGCGCGACGCGCTGGGGCTCAGGACGCGGGTTGTGGGCGTTGTGTCAGACCGGGCGCAGACGGCGAAACTGTCGGTGGAGGCCGGGCGGTTGATCGAGACAAATTCGGCAGCAACATTTGCCGACGGGATGGCGGTGCGCATGCCCGTGCAAGAGGCATATGACATCTATGCCAAGGGCGCCGAACGCATCATCGCGGTCAGCGATGACGAAGTGGCGCAAGCCATCCGGCTCTACTTTACCGCGACGCACAACGTGGCCGAAGGCGCGGGGGCCGCGCCGCTGGCCGGGTTGATGCAGGAACGCGAGGCGATGCGCGGCAAGCGCGTCGGCGTGATCCTGTGCGGCGGCAATATCGACACCGGATGGATGCGTCAGGTGCTGGCGGGCGAGACGCCTCAGGTCGCCTGAGCGGCGAGCAGATCATGAAACACAGGCCAGGCCTGCGCCTCGCGCCATGGTTTGTGACCGCACGCGTCGATCACCGTCATCTCGAAATCCGGCAGTGCGGCGAGGCTGTGCCGCACATCCTCGGCCGGATGCGGATCGTAGACCCCGTGCAGTGCACGAACTGGCATGGGCAGCGACAGGGCCCGTTCCAGCATAGCACCCGAACGGCGCAGGGCAGACGCCTCGGCCCAGAGCGCGCGATGCTGGTCCCAGTCTGTGCTGACGGGCGGATGCGGAATGTCGACGGGATCAAACGCGTCAGAAATGTCAAAGAGCTGCATGAGACGGTCGGTGTCTTGCTGCGCCGCAATCTCGGCCATTTGCGCGCGGGACAGACGGGCTGAACGGGTCTGTCGCATCTGCGATGCGCCCGATTGAGTGAACGGCGGGCAGCCGATCAGGACCACTTTTTGAACGTCGCCCGGATGTGCCGCGGCATAGAGACAGGCGAGCCAAGCGCCCCAGGACCAGCCCACCAGAACCACGGGCACCGTACTGTGTTGCGCGATATCATCCCGCAGGGCGGCTACCACGTCCGTGATCACATGCCCTGTCTGCACCGGCTCCAGCACCGTTACGCCCAGCCCGGCCAGCGCTTGGGCAACCGGCGTCACCTCACCCGACGCCCCCGGCCCACCGTCCAACACGACGACGCCTGCACGCTCTGCCCCGTGGAGCCGGGCGCTCACGTCGCATCGGGCTGCACGCCAATGCCGGGGGTCAGCTTGAGCCCCTCGGGCGGCAGCTCGCTGTCATAAACGACGAGGCCGAGGCCGTATTCCACCGCATCTTCGGCGGCGAGGCGCAGCGCCTCTTCGTCGATGCTGGCCGGGCCTTCCTTGATCTCGCCCGCCTTGACGACCTTGACCTCGAGCCAGCCCATCTCGGTCGCACCCCCAACGGCGACCTCTTGCCCCTCGACAAAATTCGGGGCGTGGGCAAACAGCATCAGCGCATGCGGCGAGCCTGCCGGAAAGGGGATGTCATCGCTTATCCCCGCAATCGCTTCGGCAAAAAACATCATCAACTTGTTTTCATCGGCCATGGCCCACATCCAATCCCTTGAACTATCGTTGTATTTCTGTGGCCCGACTATCCGCGGGCATGTGCGCCGGGTCAACCACGCCGCCAGACGGGGCCGCATTTTACAAAACCGACATGAAATCGTTACGCGCGCGTCAAGCTAAGGCGTCAGGACGCTCCGGCACATTCCCTTAAGGAGCGTCTGATGACCAAAACCCTCGTTTGCATGACCTCGGGCCTTGCCCTTGCTGCGGGCGCCGCCTGGGCCGATGCCCACGCCGGCAAGACTTTCAACCGCATCGCGTCTTTCCCGGTCGTGACCAACATGGCGACGGGTGAGGACACCAGCCGCGAAACCTCGCCCGAGATCATCGACGTGACCGCGGATGGCATGACGCTTGTCTACACCGACAGCCCCCTTGAGGTGTTGGGCCGGATCGACATCACCGACCCTGCCGCGCCCAAGCCGCTGGGCAACATCGCGCTGGATGGCGAGCCGACATCGGTTGTCGTGCCCGTCGCGCATGCGATTGTGGGTGTGAACACATCGGCCAGCTTCACCGAACCGTCGGGCTACATCACCTCGATCGAGGTGGCGACGGGCGCGGAATCCGACCGCTGCGATCTGGGCGGTCAGCCTGACAGCGTTGCCGTGGCGCCTGACAACTCCTTTGTCGCCGTCGCCATCGAGAACGAGCGGGATGAGGATTTGGGCGACGGACGCACCGGCCAGTTGCCGGGCGGTTTCCTGGTGATGGTCGGCCTTACCGAGGACGGCCTGCTGGACTGCGACACGCTGACATCGGTTGATCTTGCGGGCCTGGCCGAGGTGTCGCCCGAGGACCCGGAACCGGAATACGTGTCGATAAACGCGCTGGGTGAGACGGTCGTGACGCTGCAGGAAAACAATCACATGGTGGTTGTTTCCCGCGACGGCACGGTGGTGAACCATTTTTCGGCCGGGTCTGTGGATCTGGAAGGGATCGATGCCACCGACGAGCGTGCCGCGCTGATCTTTGACGAAAGCCAGCCGGGTCGCGTGCGCGAACCCGATGCGGTGACGTGGATCGACGACGATCACTTTGCCACGGCGAACGAAGGCGACATGGACGGTGGCAGCCGCGGTTGGACGATCTTCAACAAGGACGGCACGGTCGTCTATGAAAGCGGTGCAAGCTTTGAACACGCGATGGTGCAGATCGGGCACTATCCCGACCGCCGGTCGGATGCCAAGGGCGTGGAGCCGGAAAGCGTGACCTTCGCCGAATTTGATGGCACGCCGTTTGTGTTCGTGGGCTCGGAGCGCGGGTCGATTGTGGGCGTCTATGACGTGAGCGACCTTGCCGCACCGGTGCTGACGCAGATGCTGCCCTCGGGCATCGGGCCAGAAGGCTATGTGACGATCCCCGAACGCGGCCTGCTGGTGTCGGCCAACGAATATGACGGGCTCGAGGATGGCGCGGCACGGGCCCATGTGATGCTGTTCGAATATGGCGAGGGGCCAGCGGTGTATCCGCACCTGACCTCCGAAGGGATGGACGACCTGACCGGTTGGGGTGCCATTTCGGGCATGGTCGCCGATGGCGATTTCATCTGGGCGGTCAATGACAGCTTCTACGGGTTCCAGCCGACGATCTTCAAGATCGATCCGAGCCTGACGCCTGCCCGGATCATCGAGGCGATCCCGGTGACCCGCGCCAATGGCGCGGCGGCACAGCAGATCGACATGGAAGGGATCACGCTGGACGGCGAAGGCGGGTTCTTTGTCGCATCCGAGGGCCGCACCGACCGGGTGATCCCGCATGCGATCTATCACATCGACGCGTCGGGTGAGATCCAGTTCCGCTCGGGCGAAATCGGCTTGCCAGCCGAGTTGATGGCGGTCGAACGCCGCTTTGGCTTTGAGGGGATTACCCGCGTGGGCGACACCCTGTGGATGGCGGTGCAGCGCGAGTGGAAGGATGACCCGGCCAATCACGTGAAACTGGTCGCCTACAACCTCGAGACCGAGGAATGGGGCGCGGTGCGGTATCAAAAGGCTGAGCCCGAAACCGGTTGGGTCGGCCTGTCGGAGATCGTGGCCCATGGCGATTTCGTCTATGTTGTCGAGCGTGACAACCAGCATGGCATCGCGGCGGTGACCAAGCGCGTCTACCGCATTCCGCTGGCCGAGATGGTGCCCGCCCCCCTGAGCGGTGACCTGCCCGTGGTATCCAAGGAGCTGGTACGCGATCTGCTGCCGGACCTGACGTCGACCGGAGGCTACGTGCTCGACAAGGTCGAGGGGCTGGCGATCATGGCGGATGGCACGGCGTGGATTTCCACCGACAATGACGGGGTGGACGACCATTCGGGCGAGACGATGTTTTTCTCGATCGGCACCGTGGACTAAGCGCAGCCCCCTTTACTTTGTGAGCGCCGCCTGAGAGATCGGGCGGCGTTTTTCGTTGGCTGAGCTACCCTCCGGGGGAGTTTAACCGGCAAGATGAAGGGGACCGGCGCATGGCTGTCTTGGGTGTGGATTTCGGGACATCGAATTCGGCCGCCGGTTATCTGCGGGACGGCTCGCCGCATCTGGTTGAGATGGCCACGGGCGAGCGGACCTTGCCGACGGCGGTGTTCTTTGATTTTGACGCGCGAGAGATGGTGGTCGGGCAACCCGCGCAAGCGGCCCTGCTGCGCGGGGCCGAGGGGCGGTTTATGCGGGCGCTCAAGCGGGTGCTGGGCACATCGCTGATGCACGAAAAACGGCAGTTGCTGAACGAGCGGCTGACATTCGTCGACATCATAGCCCGGTTTCTGGGACAGCTGAAAGCGCAGGCAGAGGCGGAGGCCGGACACCGCTTTGACAGGGCGCTGTCGGGGCGACCGGTGGTGTTTCACGGGTCGGGTGATGCGCGCGAAGGGCAGGCAGAGGCGGATTTGCGCGCCTGCTATCTGGCGGCGGGGTTCGACGGTGTCGATTTCCTGCCGGAGCCGGAGGCGGCGGCGATTGCGGCGGGCGCACTGGATCAGCCGGGCGCGACGGGGCTGATCGTGGACATCGGCGGGGGCACTTCGGACTTTTCGGTGTTTCGAACGGCGGAGGATGGGCTCACGATCCTGGCCAATCACGGTGTACGCATCGGCGGTACGGACTTTGACCGGGCGGTCAGCATCGCGCACGTCATGCCGCTGCTGGGGCTTGGCACGCCGCTACGCGACACGTTCGGGCCAGGCACCCTGCCCGCACCGCGGGCGGTGTTTCACGATCTGGCCACATGGGAAAAGATCCCGTTCCTTTACACCGCCAAGACCCTGCGCGACGTGCAGTCGATGACGCGGCAGGCGCTGGCACCGGATCGATTTGCGCGGCTCGAGACCGTTCTGGAAAATGAGCTGGGCCATGACGTCGCCTTTGCCGTGGAGGCCGGAAAGATCGCGGCCAACGGCGCTGTGGGGCGGGCAGAGATTGATCTGAGCGGCTTGGAACGCGGCCTGCATGCCGCCGTGCCCGCCGCGGCCTTGCAGTCGGTTTTGGCCCCCTTTGGCACCCAACTGGCCGGCGGTGTGCAGGAGACGTTGCAGATGGCAGGCTGCGGATCGGATGACATTGATCAGGTGATCTATGTCGGCGGATCAAGCCTGATGGCCCTGGTGACCGACACGATGCACGCCGCGTTTCCCAAGGCGCGGCACAGCTATGCCGACGTGTTCACCGCAGTGGCCGACGGGCTTGCCATCGCGGCATCGCAGGAGAACACGGGGTGACGGACCTGATCGACGACGGCACCGGACCCGCATTGGTGTTCCTGCATGGCTCCGGTGTCGACAACCTGCTGTGGGAGCCGCAGCGCGCAGCGTTTCGGCAGGTATATCGGCTGATCATCCCCAACCTGCCGGGCCACGGCGGCGTGCCGCCCGCCCGTTCGGTCGAGGACATGGCAGACCGCGTACAGGCGCAATTGCAGGCGCTGGATGTCCAGCGCTATGCGCTTGTCGGTTTGTCGCTGGGTGGGATGGTCGCGCTCGAGATGGCGGCGCGGTGGCCGGAGCAGGTCACCCATCTGGCGCTGATCGAAAGCGTGCCAGCGGTGGCGCACACCCGGCTGATGCGCAATGTGCTGGGCCTGTGTCTGCAGCCGTTGCGCGTGATCCCACCCCGGCTTTTGGTCAGGTTGCCCGCACGCAGCCTCGGCGCCCAAACGCAGGATTCCGCGCAGTATGTTAAAACGGCGATGGCTCGGCTGAGCGCCGCACAGACACACGCACTGCTGCAGCTGGCCGTGGTCTATGACGGGCGCCCGCATCTGACCGAACTTCGTATGCCGTGTAGCGTGACGGTCGGTGCCGAAAACCGGCAGACGCATACACGCGCGCAGGCGATGGCCAAGGTCATACCCACCTGCCGATACCAAATTATCGAGGGTGCGAGACATATCGTCAATCGCGACGCGCCCGAAGCGGTCAATGCCGCCCTCGCGACGCTCCTTGCCACATAGCAAACCCCCGGAGCGCGGCTGCGCCCCGGGGGTTCGGTGACCCGACCGAGGGGAGGTCTTGCGGGCCTTAGTTCACGGCTTTGGCGTCGACCACATCCGTCTCGATCGCCTTTTGGCTGGCGATTTCGATCCGGCGGGGTTTCAGCGCTTCGGGCACTTCGCGCACCAGGTCGATATGCAGCATGCACTCCACTAGGGACGCACCTGTGACGCCCACATGGTCAGCGAGGTGGAAGCGGCGTTCAAACGCCCGGGTGGCGATACCACGGTGGAGGAAGGTCTTGGCCGCTTCATCCGCCTTGCTGGCAGAGATCACGAGGGACTTGTCCTTGACCTCGACACTCAGGTCAGCCTCGGAAAAACCGGCGACGGCGACCGAGATGCGGTAGGTGTCGTCATCCGTCTTTTCGATGTTGTAAGGGGGGTAGCTGTTGGCGTTCGTTTCGGTCGCAAGAACCCGATCCATCAGGTCTGCAATCTGGTCAAAGCCAACGGTTGCACGGTAGAGCGGTGCAAAGTCGTATGTACGCATGTCATCCTCATCGTTTGAGCGATTAACGGCGAGCCTTCCGATCCTGGACAGACACGCATGGTTGCTATGGTCGGACCCCGTTCGGGCATCCGATGTCACTCATATGGTGAGGATTTTGGGGCGTTCAAGGCCCTACGCGGTCAGGGCTTGACGAATTTGGCGCCAAGGCCGCTGCGGTTGCCACCGCCGCCGACGGTGATGCGCCGCACATTGGCGGTGGGCGGAGTCACCTGCATGTTGAGCTGGCGCCGCAGTTCCGTGACCCGGTCCGGCAGGACCATGCCCACCGACCGCTTTTCACCACCCATCGAGACCATGCCCGAGATCACCGCCATGATGCGCCCGCGCCCGTTAAGATGCGAAAACACCGGCGCGCCTGACGACCCGAAGGTCACGTCGCAGTCAAAGATCATCGCGTCGCCCTGTCGGGCGAGCATCTGGCATTCCTTTTGCCGGGATTGCCCGTTCGCGCGCCCCCGACCGTAGGACACGACGCTGACCGATCCGGCGCGAATGCGGTCGTCATGCACGTAGAACGGCGGCACCTCGAAGGTCGAGATGGGCTGCGCGAGCCGGATCAGGGCCACGTCATAGGCCACGTTTTCCGCCGACAGCGGCTCAGTCGGTTTGAATTTCGCGTGCGCCGCGGCGTCCCGTGCGGCGCGGCTGGCCACGGCGCGGCCATCGCGCAGGCCCGCGTGAAAGCGAATGTCGTCTTTGGACCACAGTTGATCGGTGCCGGGGCGATAGAGGCAATGCGCCGCCGTCAGCACCAGATCGGGCGCGATGAGCGTACCGGAACAGAACGCGCCTTGGCCAAAGTCGATGCGCCCGACGGCCTTCCAACTGGCGGCGGCGTAATCGCTGTCGAGTGCGCGCAGATCGGTTGTCTGGGCCGAGACGCTGCCCGCGATGCACAGGCAGAGGGCTGCAATCAAGGCTCTCATGGTTTGACGAACTTTGCGCCGGTGCCGCTGCGATCTTGCGCTTGCGCGACCAGTTCCGCCTGCAGCTGTGCCAATGGCGTGCCCAGCGACGTGCCCAGCGACACGGCCTGACCGTCCACTTCGGCCTTGGCCGACACCACCGACACGATGTGCACAGCACCCCGGTCGATCACAAAGATCGGCGCGCCGGAACTGCCGAACTCGACCGAGCACGAGGTGACCAAGACGCCCTCCTGCTGACCGATGACCCGGCACATGTCTTGCATTGACGGGGCTTCGGCACGACCCTTGCCATAGCTCACCAACGCGACCTGCGCGCCTCGGCGGGGACGTTTGGCGGTGGCAAAGGGTTTGATGCGGCCATCGCGGATCGGGTGATCCAGGCGGAGCAGCGCCAGATCATAGCGCATCTGCGCCGCGCGCGTCTGTTCGGTGCGGTCATAGTCAGGATGCAGTACCGCCTGTTTGACCGAGCGATAGGCCGAGGCGCGGCCATCGCGCCAGCCTGCCAGAAATTCGATCTCATCCGCAGGGATGCGCGCGCCGGTTTCTTTGTCAAAAAGGCAATGCCCGGCGGTCAGCACCATATCCTCGGCGATGAGCGCACCGGTGCAAAAGCCCGAAGTGCCGAGGTTGAGACGGCCCACTGCCTCCCACGCGCGGGCGTCCACGCCCGATGCGAGACGGCGCAGCTTGCTGTCCTGTGCGAATGCGGTTGAAGTGACAACCAATGCCATAAGCGAAAGGGCCATCCATCGCCGCATCAATACTCAATCCCTGGAACGTACCTGTTCTGATCCGATTAGGCGTCAATGTCGGCAAAATTAGGGCAAAGCGCCCATTTAGCGTAAAATCGGGACGTCCGTTTGCGCGCGGTCCAACGCCGCGGGACGTGGCCCGCCGGTCGCCCAATCCAGCAGTTCGACCGTGTGCACCACAGGCACCCCGATGGCAGATCCGATCTGCATCATGCAGCCGATGTTTCCCGCCGCGATGATGTCGGGCGCAGTGGCCTCGAGCGTACGCACCTTGCGCGCCTTCAGCTGCTGCGAAATCTCGGGCTGCATCAGGTTGTAGGTCCCGGCAGAACCGCAGCACAGATGGCTGTCGGCCGGTTCCACCACCGTGTAGCCCGCCCGTTTCAGCAGGTCCTTGGGAAAGGTCTTGATCTGCTGCCCGTGCTGCAGGGAACAGGCCGCGTGGTAGGCGATTTTCAGGTCCTGCGCCGCACCCGTCGGCAGGTCGAGCTCCATTAGCACCTCGCTCACATCCCGCGCAATGCCTGCGACCCGCGCAGCATCCTCGGCCAGATCAGTCTCGCGGAACATGTGCCCGTAATCCTTGACCGTCGTGCCGCACCCCGACGTGTTGATCACGATGGCATCGAGGCCGTCGCCATCCATCTCCGCCGCCCAGGCGCGGATGTTCTTGGCCGCCGTCCCGTGGCTTTCGGCGGTTTTGCCCATGTGATGCGTCAGCGCGCCACAGCACCCGGCCCCTTCGGCCACCACAACCTCGCAGCCCAGCCGCGTCAGCAGGCGGATGGTCGCGTCATTGATATCCGTGTTCAGCGCTTTTTGGGCACAGCCCGTCATCAGCGCCACGCGCATCTTTTTCTCGGCCGCCGGCGCAAAGCTTTGCGGGTCGTCATTGCGGCTGACGGGCGGGATATGCTTGGGCGCCATGTCCAGCATCGCCCGCAGCCGCGCATCGGGGATCAGCGGCGCAAAGGGCCGCCCGATCTTGGCCAGCAGCAGCGCCACTCGGAACCGCATCGGATAGGGCAGGATCCGCGCCAGCACCCAGCGCAAGGCGCGATCTGTCCAAGGCCGCTGGTACCGGTTCTCGATATACTCCCGCGCGTGGTCGACCAGATGCATGTAGTGCACGCCCGACGGGCACGTGGTCATGCAGGCAAGGCACGACAGACACCGGTCGATATGTTTGACGACCTTTTCATCCGGCTCGCGGTCGTTCTCGAGCATGTCCTTGATCAAGTAGATGCGCCCGCGCGGGCTATCCAGCTCATCCCCCAGCACCTGATAGGTGGGACATGTCGCTGTGCAAAACCCGCAATGCACGCAGTTCCGCAGGATCTCGTTCGATCGTGCGATCTGCGGGTCGCGCAGCTGCGCGTCGGAAAACGTGGTTTGCATGGATCAGGCCGCCATCAGTCCGGGGTTGAGGATACCGCGCGGATCAAAGCGCGCGCGCAATTGCGCTGTAAGTGCTGCAACCGGTGCCGCCTCGGGTTGAAAGACCGGCACCGCGCTGCGCAGGGCCTCCGGCCCCTTGATCAGGGTCGCGTGCCCGCCCAAGGCCGCAGCCTGCGCCTGCAACCCGTGGTGCATGGCCGCGGACGCATCGTGCCCGATCCAGACAAGGCCGCCACCCCAATCCATCAGGCTCCGCGCACCGTCCGGCAGGCCCGCGATCACAGATGGGCCGTCGCTGGGCTTTACCGACACGCGCCAGACCGCCTCCGCCCCGTGCAGCGGGACGACATCCCGCACCGTCGCCCAATCGGCATCCGCGACCGCATCCGCCTCACCAAACCCGACCAACATTTGTCTCAGCGCATCGGCCCGGTACGCAACCGACTCCTCGAACCCTTCCAGCCGCAGCCAGACATCGCCGTCCCGCCAAGCGGCCCCCGATACCTCATAGGGCGAGCCCAAGGCCGCACTCATCGCCCGCACGGCTGCTTCCGCCGACAATCCGCGCAGCACCAGCGTCGTCACCGCCTCCACCGCCGGAAGCACCTTCAGGCTCACCTCGGTCAGCACACCAATCGTGCCGTGGGATCCGGTCAGGAGCTTCACAAGGTCATAGCCGGTAACATTCTTCATGACGCGGCCACCGTTCTTGATCACCTGCCCTGCCCCATCGACAAATCGTACGCCAAGGGCAAAGTCACGCACGGCGCCCGCCTGGATCCGCCGCGGGCCGCTCGCATTCGTCGCCACCACCCCGCCGATGGTCGATGCGCCCGTTGTCCCCAATAAACCCGTCATGTCCGTCGGCTCAAAAGCCAAACGCTGGTTCTCGGCCGCCAGAGCCGCTTCGATCTCTGTCACAGGCGTGCCGGCCTGTGCCACCAGCGTCAGCGCGCCCGGCTCATACAATGTCCTGCCCGACAGTCCCGAGACATCCAGCACATCGCCCGACGCGGCCATGCTCCGCGTCCCGCCCCCACGCACGGCCAGGGGCCCGACGGCGTCCCGCACCGCGTCCGCCACATCTTGCTCGCTCTTCACCACAGCCATCGTCTTTGTCCCAAAAAAAAATCCCCCCCGGAGGGCCGATTGACCGCCCGCAGCCCCATCTATTCCGCGGCGAGCGCGATCCGCCGCGCGGATGAGGCGTCCAGCGGAAACACTTTCGCGGGGTTCAACAGCCATGCCGGGTCAAACACATCCTTCACCGCCATCTGCGCCTCGAGATCTGCAGGTGTGTATTGCACATTCATCAGGTCCCGCTTTTCAATGCCCACGCCATGCTCACCGGTCAGGCACCCGCCGACCTCGACGCAGAGCTTGAGCACCTCGGCCCCGAAAGCCTCGCAGATCAGATGATCTCCTGGCTTGTTTGCACCTTATCAATTGATCGTATTCATATTGCCGTCTCCCGCGTGAAACACATTGCCCACTGCCAGCCCGTATTCCTTGGACATCTCACCGATGCGGCGCAGCACATAGGGCAATTCGGACACCGGGATCGTACCGTCAAGGCACATATAGTCGCTGACCCGCCCGATGGCCGAAAACGCGGCCTTGCGGCCGGCCCAGATGCGCGCGCTTTCGCCCGGGCTCGCGCTTTCGCGCAGGGCCACGGGGTTGTGACGCTCCGCGATGGCCTTGATCAGCTGCAACTGCGCGTCGATCTCGGCATCGGACCCTTCGACCTCGACGATCAACAACGCCTCGCATATCGGATAATCGGCCTTGGCAAAGTCTTCGCAGACCTCGATCAGCATACGGTCCATGAACTCGATGGCGACAGGCAGCACGCCCGCCTTGATGATGTCGGCGACACAGGCGCCCGCGACTTCGGCGCTGTCAAAGCCCATGAGCACTGGCCGCGCCCCTTCCGGCTTGCGCAGGATGCGCAAGGTCGCCTCGGTCACCACACCCAACTGCCCTTCGGAGCCACAGATGACGCCCAGCAGGTCGAGCCCGCCCGCATCCAGATGCGCGCCGCCCAGCTCGACCACCGTGCCGTCCATCTGAACCAGTGTCACACCCATGAGGTTGTTCGTGGTCACACCGTATTTCAGGCAGTGCGCCCCGCCCGAATTCATCGCGATGTTGCCAGCAATGGCGCAGGCCAACTGGCTCGAAGGGTCCGGCGCGTAAAAGAACCCGTCGCCTTCGACCGCGCCGGTGACGCTCAGATTCGTGCGCCCGGTCTGCACCCGGACGAACCGGTTGTCGTAATCGGTCTCGAGCACCGCGTTCATGCGCGCCACCCCCAGGATCACGCAGTCTGCCGTCGGCAACGCGCCACCGGCCAGAGACGTGCCCGCACCACGTGGCACAACCGGCACGCCTTCGTCATGGCAAATGCGCAGCACGTCCGACACTTCCGCCGTCGTGGCAGGCAGGACGGCGACCATGGGCGGGCAACGGTAGGCGGTGAGGGCATCGCATTCATAGGCCCGCGTTTCCGCCGGATCGTCGATCACCGCGTCCTGGGGCAAGATATCGCGCAGGCGGGACACAACGCGCGCCTTGCGGGACAGGACGAGAGCGTCGGGCTTGGGCATTTCCATAGGCACCTCCTTGGATTGGTAAAAAGATATTACCAATTTGTCCGGGATGCAATCCGATTCCTCAGAGTGTATGCACCGGCCATGACCTGGCTCGACCGCTTGATACTCTTTACGCCCTATGACGGCGCCGCCCTTGGCTTTCTGCTGGTCAGCTGGGCTGCGATCGGCTGGCGGATCGAACATCCGGGTGCCAAACACCCGTCGACATCGCAGATCATGGCCGGTTACCGCCGAGAATGGATGCGCCAGATGATCACGCGCGAGCCGCGCATCTTTGATGCGCAGATCGTGGCGAGCTTGCGGCAGGGCACGGCGTTTTTCGCCTCCACCGCTGTGATTGCCATCGGCGGGACACTTGCGGTGATGGGCAATGCAGAACGGCTGACTGGCATCGCCAACGATCTCGTGCTGGTGGACGCCCCGACCTTCGTGTGGGAGGCCAAGCTGGTGGTGCTGGCCCTTTTCCTGACCAACGCATTCCTGAAATTCGTCTGGGCCAACAGGCTCTTTGGCTACGCGGCGGTGGTTATGGCTGCCGTACCCAATGACACGACGCACGCCTTGTGCGAAACCCGTGCCGACCAGGCGGCCGAGATCAACATCACGGCAGCACGGTCCTTCAATCGCGGTCTGCGCGCTGTCTATTTCGGCCTTGCCTGTGCGGCTTGGCTCGCAGGTCCCCTCGCCCTTGTGGCCGCGACACTCTTCACCCTCGCGGTGATCTGGCGGCGCGAGTTCGCCTCCAACTCCCGCAATATCCTGCTGGGCACGTAGTCGTGAAGCGACAGGTCACGGCCATCCAGGTTAAGCAAGCCGCATGAAGCATCTGATCCCACTCCTGCTGATCGCCAGCCCCGCCATTGCCGAAGAACCGGTGATCGAAGCCGTCGATGTGACCCGCACCGGGACCGACACCTATCGCTTTTCCGTGACGATCAGCCACCCGGACACTGGCTGGGATCACTACGCTGACGGGTGGCGGGTGCTGGACATGGATGGAAATGAATTGGGGATGCGGGTCCTGTTCCACCCGCATGTGGACGAACAGCCCTTCACCCGCAGCCTCGATGGGGTGCAGATCCCCGCCGGCACCACTCAGGTGCAGGTCCAGGCCCGTGACCTGCCGGACGGCTGGAACGAGGGAACAACAATCGTCGACCTACCCTGACGGAAAGCGATTTTTCAAAAATCGCAAGTCGGCGATCTTTGCAAAGATCGCTTGGCTCAACTGCGGTGATATGGCCCACCAGCGAGGATCGAGGCGGCGCGGTAGAGCTGTTCGGTCAGCATCACGCGCACCAGCATGTGTGGCCAGACCATCGCGCCGAAGGACAATAGGTGATCCGCGTGCGCCCGCAGATCCGGATCGATGCCGTCAGCGCCGCCGATCACAAACGCCACATCACCCCGCCCCGCATCCCGCCATCCAGCAAGACGCCGCGCAAAGGCGGGCGACGTTTCCACCGTGCCGCGCTCATCCAGACAACAGAGCACAGCACCTTTCGGCACCGCCCGGCGCAACAACGCCGCCTCGGCGGTCATGCCACCGCCCTTGCGATCCTCGACTTCGACGACCGCCAGAGGGCCGAGGCCAAGGGCCCGGCCGGTCCGGTCAAACCGGCTCACATAATCGGAAATCAAATCGGCTTCGGGGCCGCCGCGCAGGCGACCCACAACGCATAGCGTGACGCGCATGAACCGGCGTCAGTTTGTCGTGGCCAGCTCAGGCTGCCACATCTTTTCCAACTGATAGAATTCGCGCACTTCGGGCCGGAACACGTGGACAATTACATCGCCCGTGTCGATCAACACCCAGTCGCCCGTATCCTTGCCTTCCATCCGGACGCTGTGGGCGAATTCGGACTTGATCCGTTCGGCCAGCTTTTCCGAAATGGCAGCCACCTGACGGGATGAGCGCCCCGAACAAATCACCATGTAGTCGCCAAAGGCCGTTTTCCCGCGCAGGTCAATCTGCACGATGTCTTCGGCTTTGTCGTTTGAAAGGGAAGACAGCACAGCCGCAAGGAGCGCCTCGCTTGTGGCTTGACTGTGGGATGCGGCCTTCATTGCCGCGGCTCCATCAGCGGATTTAACCGCCTCTGCAGAGAATGACAGGACATTGTCCTCCTTATGCGTCGCGCCGCTTGCCCGGGCGCCAGGATGACAGAAGAATAGCAACCCGGGCATGACATTTCAATGAAACCGGTTCACGGGCAGCGTGTCATCTCGTCCACTGTGTCATTATCCAGCAAATCCACCAGACGCGCGTCGCGCACCAGCGGCAGGAATGCGCCACCCGCCTCAAGCCGGACAGCAACCGAAAGCGTCGCGTCGGCCGGGATGTCAGCGCCCCTGCGGCAGGGTTCGAGATCGATGCCAAGGCTGCCCTCAGTGCCATCGGGATCTGCAGCCTTCCACGCCGCAATGTCGGCCTGGAGCGCCCGCAAGTCATCATGCGCCTCCGGGCTCACCTGAAACAGGTCCCCCATCTGTTCGATTACAAAGCTGCCCGTTCGCTCACTCCCGTCGCGCAACCGCGCGCTGAGTTGAAGCGTCGCCGACCCAGGCATCACACCGACGCTGTCCGGCAAGGTCGCCCGCAGAGCGATCACAGCGGGATCAGCCGTCAACGGGTCAACGTCGTTCAGTTGCAGGATCGTGCCGGGCACCAAGCTGCTGCACGCGCCGAGCGCGATGGAGACGGTCAACAGGAGCTGTTTCACTATTTTTTACCTCTTTAAAATGATTCTTTATTGTTTTACATTAATTAAAGAATGCAAGGGAGGAAGCAAAGATGAGCATTGAACGCATCGCCCGCCGCGCCCGTTTGATGGCGCGGTTGATCGCCGGCCTGATCGTCGCCATCCCGCTGACGGCACTTATTGCTCTGGGCAGTGGTGTGGCCGACACCGAAGCACTGCAAACGATCTACGGGCTCTCGCTGGTGCCGGACGACCCGGGCACCGGGCCAACGCTGGTCTGGATCGCGGTCGAGACCTTGCGCCTGGCACTGTTCATGTGGGTGCTATGGGGTGTGCGCGGCTGGCTGGTGGCCTGCGGGCGCGGTGATGTCTTTGGCGGGAAGACGGCGCAACACATTCAGCGCATTGGCCGCCGCATGGTCTTGCTGGCGGTGGCGCACACGGCTGGCAATACCGTCATCATTGCCGCGCTCACGTGGAACAACCCGCCCGGGACCCGGTCCCTTGCTATCGGATTTGGCAGTACCGAATGCCTGTTGTTGCTTGCCGCCGGGCTGATGACACTGTTCGGCTGGATCCAATCCGAGGCTGCGCGCCTTGCCGAGGAAAACAAGGGGTTCGTATGAGCACCGAAATTATCGTGCGCCTCGACGTGATCATGGCGCTGCGCAAGGTGCGGGGCCGCGATCTGGCGGCGCAGATCGGCATCACGGAACAGAACCTGAGCCTGCTCAAATCCGGCAAGGTCAAGGGCGTGCGGTTCGAAACACTTGCCCGGCTGTGCGCAGCGCTTGACTGCCAGCCGGGCGATCTGCTCGAGGCTGTCGCAACAGAGTGAGGGCTTACCAGCCCTCTTCCGTCACGATCCGGTCCGCATCGACGCCCAGCGCTGTGAGCGCGTCGCGCACCGTATCCACAAATGGTTGCGGCCCGCAGATGTAGAAGATGCAGTCGAAATCCGCGATCTTCGCGCGCAGATAGGCTTGATCGACACGGCCATGGTCACAGCCCTCCGCCGCCGCCTCGGACAGGATGAAATGCGTGGGCAGGTCCATCGCCTCCCACTCGCCCCTCAGGATGATGTCGCGCGCGGTGTCATTGGCAAAGATCAGGCTGCACCCCGCAAGATCGCCATGGCGCGCCCGGTTGCGCAGCAGCGGAATGAACGGCGTGATACCCGCGCCTGCGGCGATGAAAACGCCCGGCCCGTGATCGGTGATCGCGCCAAACGGGCCATCCAATTTGACCTGGTCCCCCGGCTCCAGCGCGTCCATCCGGTCGGTGACGCCATCGCGTTCCTCGTAGATTTTGATGATGAATTCCAACGTGTCATCACCCGGCAGCGAGGTGAAGGTAAAGGGCCGCCCGGCGTCGCGCCAGCCATCCTTGTCGATGGTCAGCTCCGCCGCCTGTCCTGGCTCGAAATCAAGGTTTGCGGGAACGTCGAACACGTAGCGGTTGGTGTCATGTGTCACCTTCTCGACGGCGCGCAGGGTGAGGGTCGATGTCATGATGTCTCTCCTTTTGTAGGATCAACCTTTGACCAAGCCCTCCGGTTCCACATCCTCCAGGATCCGTACCTCGCGCTGCGGGAAGGGGATGGAGATGTTGTTTTCTTTGAACGTGTCCCAGAGCGCCAGATACACATTGCCCCTTATGTTGGTCAGCCCGCCGGTGGGATCCGTGATCCAGAACCGCAGGATGTAATCGACCGAGCTGTCGCCAAAACCCACGATGTGGCACACCGGCGGGCGTGACGACAGCACACGCTCGACCCCCTTGGCCGCCTCGATCGACAGCCGCCGGACCGCATGCGGGTCGCAGCCATAGGACGTGCCAAAGTAGATATCTAGGCGCACGAATTCGTTGGAATGGGACCAGTTGACCACCTGCCCGGTGATCAGATCCTCGTTCGGGATCAGATATTCCTTGCCATCCCGCGTGACCACGCTGGCGTATCGCGCACCCAGGGTCTGGATCCAACCGAAGGTTTCACCAAGGCTGATGACGTCGCCGGGTTTGATCGACTTGTCGAGCAGGATGATCACGCCCGACACAAGGTTCGACACCACCTTTTGCAGGCCAAAGCCGAGGCCGACACCGATGGCCCCCGACAGCACCGCAAGCCCCGTCAGATCGATCCCCAGCGCCTGCACGCCCGCAAAGAAGGCGATCGCGTAAAACACGATCTGCACGACCTTGACGATCAGCACCCGCATCGACGGCGAGATATCCTCGTTCCCCTGAATGCGGCTCGACGTCGTCTTGGTCACAAAGCGCGCCAGCGCCAGCAGCAGGCCGATGACCACGGCCCCTTGTACGATCAACAGCAGCGACAGGCGGAATTCTCCGATGCTGAAGGCCGCCGCATCGAGGATCTGCGCGGTCTCCTCGACCACCCCCAACACATAAAGTGTCACGTAGATCCAGGCACCGATCCGCACCACGCGGCGCAAGAACATCGACCGGATCAGTCGAGTGGCAAACACCACCAGCAGCCAGGCGGTCGCCAGCGTCGCGATCAGCCCCAGCACGTAAGAGCGTGAGGGCCATGTGATCTCGCGCATGACCAGCACCACCGCCCAGATGAGTGCGACGAAAAAGATCGAGCGCAGGCGCTGATGCACCACCACCAGCACGCGCATGCGCCATTTCGGCCAGCCCTCGCGCGTGCCCATCCACGCGCGGATGCGGGGGCCCAGCACGGCGCGCAGCAAATGTGCGACAACCAGCAGGCCCACGACGATCAGCGCCTGATAACCCACCCACGGCCGCAGCATCGCGGTCAGCAGCGCGTCACCCTCGGCCAGCAGCATCTGCCCAATCGACAGGACCGTTGCGGCCAGATCCATTTCGGCCGTCTCGCCCAGCGCGGCCGCCTGCGCGGCGGAGTTCAACGCATCAGAGACGGTGCCGCCGCTGTCATCGGTGTGATTGGCCATTGCGCCCTTTCCTTTGGCCAGAGACTGGCACGGGGCCGCAGCCAACCACAAGGTGTCGCGCCCGCCCGCGTGTCCGATGCCGCGCGCGTTCCGCTTGCGACGCGGCAGCCTCCGATGTATCCCCATGGCCATGACACACTGTTTCGACATGGATGACCGCGCCCGCCTGCGCGAACGCTTTTATGGCGCCACACAAACGGTGCTGGCGCGCCTATAGGGCTGCGCCCCGCTTATCCCCCCGAAACACGCCTCTGACAAAGGGAGAGGACAGATGTCCCCCAAAACGCTTTACGACAAAATCTGGGATGCCCACTTGGCGCATGAGGCCGAGGACGGCACCTGCCTGCTCTATATCGACCGCCATCTGGTTCACGAGGTGACAAGCCCCCAAGCCTTTGAAGGGTTGCGCATGGCAGGCCGTCCCGTCCGCGCGCCGGAAAAGACCATCGCCGTTCCGGATCACAACGTGCCCACGACCGCCGGTCGCGAAGATCCCGCGAACATGACCGAGGACAGCGCCATTCAGGTCGCGGCCCTCGACAAGAACGCCAAGGACTTTGGCATTCACTATTACCCCGTATCCGATATCCGTCAGGGCATCGTGCACATCGTCGGCCCGGAACAGGGCTGGACCCTGCCCGGCATGACCGTGGTCTGCGGCGACTCGCATACTGCCACTCACGGTGCCTTCGGCGCGCTGGCGCACGGCATCGGCACGTCCGAGGTCGAACACGTGTTGGCCACGCAAACGCTGATCCAGAAGAAATCCAAGAACATGAAGGTCGAGATCACGGGCAAGCTGCGCCCCGGCGTCACGGCCAAGGACATCACACTGTCCGTCATCGGCGAAACCGGCACGGCGGGTGGCACCGGCTACGTGATCGAATATTGCGGCGAAGCGATCCGTGACCTGAGCATGGAAGGCCGCATGACCGTCTGCAACATGGCGATCGAGGGTGGCGCACGCGCGGGCCTGATCGCACCGGACGAAAAGACGTTCGAATATGTCCAAGGCCGCCCCCACGCCCCCAAGGGCGCGCAATTCGAAGCCGCGCTTGCATGGTGGAAAACGCTCTACTCCGACGACGACGCCCATTGGGACAAGGTCGTGACCATCAAGGGCGAGGACATCGCGCCCGTCGTCACCTGGGGCACCTCACCCGAAGACGTGCTGCCCATCACCGCCAACGTCCCCGCCGCCGAAGATTTTGAAGGCGGCAAGGTCGGAGCCGCCCAGCGGTCGCTCGACTATATGGGCCTGACCCCCGGCACCCCGCTGTCCGAGATCGAGATCGACACCGTGTTCATCGGCTCTTGCACCAACGGCCGGATCGAGGACTTGCGCGCAGCCGCTGAAATCCTCAAAGGCAAGAAGATCGCCGTGAAACGTGCGATGGTCGTCCCGGGTTCCGGCCTCGTGCGCGCGCAAGCAGAAGAAGAGGGGCTTGCCGATATCTTCAAGGAAGCCGGATTCGAATGGCGCCTTGCGGGCTGTTCCATGTGCCTTGCGATGAACCCCGATCAGCTGAGCGAGGGCGAACGCTGCGTGTCCACGTCCAACCGCAACTTCGAAGGGCGCCAGGGCTACAAGGGCCGCACGCACCTCGTCTCGCCCGGCATGGCAGCGGCGGCAGCGATCACCGGCAAGCTGACGGATGTCCGCGAACTGATGTAACACGTCGTGCCCATCCAAAGGACGAACCGATGATCCGCCAATTCGGCCCCGAAACCGGCCTCCTGCTGATCGACATCCAGAAGGGTGTGAACACGTTCGAACATTGGGGCGGCCCCACGGGCCGTCGCAACAACCCCGGCGCCGAGGCCAATATGCGCAAGCTGCTGACACAGTGGCGCAGCGCAGGTCACCCGGTGTTCTTCACCCGCCATGACAGCCGCGAGGCGGCATCCCCGCTCAAATTCGACCTGCCCACAGGCGACCAGATCGATGGGTTCGAACCGATGCAAGGTGAGGTCGTGATCGAAAAGGATGTGAATTCGGCCTTTGTCGGCACGGACATGGAGCTGCGCATGCGTCAGCACGGGGTGCACCGCCTCGTCGTTACAGGCTTCTTCACCAACTTCTGTGTCGAAACCTCGGTGCGGATGTCCGGCAACATGGGATATGACACCTATCTGGTCCATGACGCTTGTGCCACCTGCAACCGGATCGGGCCGGACGGCACCGACTATGACCCGCAGCTGCTGCACGACGTTACCGTATCGAACCTGCATGGCGAGTTTTGCACCGCCATCGATACCGACACCGCTCTGCGCATCGCCCAGGCCGACGCACCCGACCTCGACCGCGTTCAGGGCAACGAATAACCCGCTCTCGACATCGCGAACACGGCCCTGTGCGGCGCGCTACAGTGCGCGACCTCACCGCCGCCCAAGACACGCACCCCGGCAATATGCTACCTTAGGTTGGGACACTGGGGGCAACGAACATGACATTCAAAATCCTGTCTTGTGACGGCGGCGGCATCCGCGGCTATCTCAGCGCGCGGATCATGCAGGATCTGCATGCAGATACCGGCTTTCTCGACCATGTGGACGGCTTTGCCGGCACCTCGACCGGCGGGTTGATCGCCATCGCGCTGGCCGACGGGCGGGCGCAGGGCAAGGATATGACCGACCTGATCGACAAGATCGTGTGCATCTACCGCAACGATGCCAAAAAGATCTTTCAAGAGCTGACCACCACCCGCTTTGGCACGGTTGTCGAAGACCTTTTGGAAACCCTCGGGCTTGCGGGCGGTGCGGGCATCCTGTCGGCGCAATACAGCCCCGACGGGGTACGCGACATCGCGCACGACCTTGTCGGCGATCGCACCTTTGGCTTTGTCCCCTCCAGCCTTGTGCTGGCCGTGAACACGGCCGCGCTGGCCATGGAACTGCCCCACGACGCGCGTGACCCGAACAAACCGGGTCTGCGCAACTGGGGGCCTGTGACCCTGTCCAACCACGTCGTCGGAACCGCCTTTGGCGTGGATACGCTTGGGATCACGCTCAAGGACGGGGCGTTGGCCACGTCCGCCGCGCCCAGCTATTTCCCGCCCCATTCCATCGACATCAGCGCTACGCGCTCGATGTACTTTGCCGATGGCGGCACCTTCGCCAACAACCCGGTCATGAACGCGGTCGAGATTGCGCTGGCCGCCGATCCCAAACGGCACCTGGGCGACATCGAAATCCTGTCCATCGGCACCGGCCTGCAGCCTCTGGCGATCACCAACAAAGATGCCGCTTATTGGGGCCCTGACTACTACGGCGTGCTCGAATGGTTCGGTGCTGGCGAGATTGCCCCGACCGCGGGCCTGCTCGAGTTGACGCTGACCGCCTCCGCCGAAAACCAGACGCGCATCGCGCAGGCGCTTTTCAAGGACAAGCTGGTGCGGCTGAACCCGTTTGTGCCTGCCGACATCAAGCTCGATTCCACCGATGACGCCATTTTCGGCACGATGAACACCATCGTCACCGGCCTGCAGGCCAAGGCGGACTGGTCAGCCGCCCGCGCCTTGCTGACTGGCTGGTCGTCCTAGCGCTGCACCGCGAGGCGACAAAGACTTGCGCGCCTGTGCCCAAGGTGTTTTATCCCCTATGATCGACTATGGAGGCGCGGCATGGACAAGTTCGAAACGCTCACAGGGATCGCGGCACCGATGCCGCTGGTGAATATCGACACCGATATGATCATCCCCA
>ERZ1740067.65-NODE-65-length-80197-cov-7.154239_pt1 | contig 80197 bp, 66 predicted proteins | sample MGYA00581736_ERZ1740067 | MGnify/ENA primary metagenome ERZ1740067 (study PRJEB43018, sample SAMN04849236) | marine metagenome | isolation source: floating plastic debris | place: Pacific Ocean | collected 2008-08-27 | study: EMG produced TPA metagenomics assembly...
ATTATGTAACTTCACATCGGTACAGCATTTTGGTGAAACAGCATGTACAACGTTCAGAGGCATACGGTTTTTATGAGACCCTGAAGGAGCTCTCACAGAGTGAGAACGTGTTTTCACAGGTACAGCCCGGCCCATTGGAGGCGAATATCAAAAGGATGGATGGTACGGATGAGACGGTTCTGGGGTACGTGGACATCACCAGTGTCTCAGAGCAGCGCATTTACTTGGAATATGCCGATTTCTTTCCAGGGGAGGAGTTGCCTCCATACCCTTTTCCCTGTTTTGAAGAATCAGCACCAGAATCGCATGTTTCGTATTGTTTTACGGGTCTGGTCGCAAACACATGCCCCCCGTCGACGATTGAGCGTATCGATGCCGGAATTATAACGTATACTGGTATCAATAATAATAACATTGGGGTATGCCCAGGCCCTTATACTTTTATCGCTCGGATATGTGGTGATTGCACGTTATTAGGACAAAATGAACCTCCTTCTTTTTGGGAAGAATAAACTATAAGAAGATGAAGAAAAATTGGAAAGTATTTTTAGTGTTGTCATGTATTGTATCAACTTCGTGGTCACAATATGTGATAAAAACCGTTGAAGACCTACAAAATCTTCAAAAGGTACCTCAAGAAAAGGTATATGTCAATCACACAGGTCCAACCCTATTTGCGGGAGAATATGTGTATTACGGTTTTCAGTGTTTCAATGCTCAGAACAGCAGACCTTCTTCGGTCAGTAAAGTGGGCTATATCGCATTGGTAAATGAAAGTAAAAAATATGTTCTTGAGCAAAAAATCAAGTTGAACAAAGGCCTTGGGCAGGGTGACTTTTTTGTTGCCACCGATATGCCATCAGGCAATTACAAATTGTTGGGATATACCCAGTGGATGAAAAATAATGGTCTGGCTCAGGTTTACAAAGATAATGTTGTCATCATTAACCCCTATTTCGCCGATCAGTCAGCCCTACTTCCTGATGATAGTCAAGCAGTAATAGCAACCCCTTTATTGGCGGCCAACACAGTGGAGTCAGATTCTACTACGATAGGCTTGGCACTGAATACGTCTAGCTTCGGAAAACGTCAAAAGGTTAGTTTTTCCCTTAAGAACTATAAAGGTTATCTCGGTAACGGTACATATACCATTAAAGTTAAAAAGAAGGGTAACCTTGGTGAAATCAGTACAATGAATGCCATAGACTATGCAAAATCATACATGAATGTCGATAAAGAGATAAATCTTAGCGTCGGAGATAGCCTTTTCTTGCCCGAACAACGGGGAGAACTCTTATATGGTACTGTTACTGAATCGAGCACCAATACACCCTTAGCCGATACTCCAGTTGTAGTTTCCTTACCAGGGAAGGAGTTTGTTCTGAAGTTTGCAACCACTGATACGAATGGAAATTTTTATACATATCTCAGAAAGGATTACAAAGAACGTTTAGCGGTCATTCAAGTAGAAGATTCAGAAATGGAAGTCGATATTAAAATGAAAGCACCAAGAAAACTTGATGTATCCCAATTAAAATTTGAGAAGTTCGCTTTAAATAAAGATTTGGCGGAAGCGATAAAAAGGCGAAGCGTATACAATCAAATTGAAAATCAGTTTTTTACCCTAAAGCCGGATTCTGTTTTACTGGGTGATCCAATAGACCCTTTTGATGGTGGAATTCCTGAAGTTTTTGTATTGGATGACTATACCCGTTTTCCTACTTTTCAAGAGACACTGGTTGAAATTTTGAACAATGCAGGGTATAGAAACAATGCCAAGGGCAATGACTACATCCGTATCGCCCAAGATTTTGAAACATTTAACGAAGAGTTTAATAGTTTTCCCGCCATTGTTCTTTTTGATGGGGTATATATCACCAATCATGAGGCGATGAAGGAGTATGATGCGAGAAATATTAAGTCTATCAGCCTTATTCGTGATCAATTTCAATTGGCCAATAAAGAATATCAGGGCATCATGGCGGTAGAAACATTTGATGGGGACTATTATGAACAGTACAATTGGAAAAATGGTGCGGTTGCCCCGGTAGTTAAACCAGTACCTGTCAAGAACTATTATGTGCAAACCTACAACACTGATAAGTTTGATCGGGTACCGGATTATCGTACCTTACTTTTTTGGGAACCCAATATCGTTTTGGACGGTAACGGCTTTGATTATGAATTCCATACTTCAGATATTGCAGGAGAATACGAAATTATCGTTGACGGCTTCACGACCTATGGCAAACCGATATCCTTTTCCAGAAGCCTGACCGTGAAATAGTTTTTTTGGTAAAAAAGCCTATTTTAGTGGGAAACACTGATCAAACATGCTTACCAAAGTATTTGGAAGTGCCGTCTTTGGCGTTGAAGCAACTACGGTAACAGTTGAAGTCAACGTAGATAAGGGTATCGGCTACCACTTGGTTGGACTACCCGACAATGCGATAAAAGAAAGTAACTATCGCATCGCTGCTGCCCTAAAGAATAATGGATATAAAATTCCTGGAAAGAAAATTACCATCAATATGGCACCGGCTGACCTCCGTAAAGAAGGTTCGGCGTATGATTTGACTTTAGCACTAGGAATTTTATCGGCATCCGCTCAAATTCAATCCCTAGAAATTGACAACTATCTTATCATGGGTGAGCTTTCATTGGATGGATCGGTCCAACCCATAAAAGGGGCATTGCCCATTGCCATTAAAGCCCAAGAAGAGGGGTTTAAAGGATTTATACTTCCTAAGGAAAATGCTAAAGAAGCGGCTATTGTAGGGCAATTAGAGGTATATGGTGTAGAAAACATCAAGGAAGTTATTGATTTTTTTGACAAGGGTGCGAAGCTAGAACAGACCATTATTGATACAAGGGAAGAATTCTATAAAAAATTAGATTTTCCTGAATTCGATTTCTCAGATGTTCGAGGACAGGAAAGTATCAAACGATGTATGGAAATTGCGGCTGCGGGAGGGCACAATATCATTTTGATTGGACCACCAGGTGCAGGAAAAACCATGTTGGCCAAACGGTTGCCTTCCATTTTACCGCCAATGACCCTATATGAAGCCTTGGAAACAACTAAAATCCATAGTGTGGTAGGTAAAGTAAAAGATATGGGATTGATGAGTCAAAGACCATTTCGTTCGCCACATCATACCATCTCTGATGTTGCCTTGGTTGGTGGGGGTACCTATCCACAGCCTGGTGAAATCAGTATGGCACATAATGGTGTATTGTTTTTGGATGAATTGCCAGAATTTAAGCGTACCGTTCTTGAGGTCATGCGGCAACCTTTGGAAGATCGTGAGGTCACCATCTCGCGGGCCCGATTTACTGTAACTTATCCCAGCAGTTTTATGTTGGTGGCCAGCATGAATCCCAGTCCTGGGGGATATTTCAATGACCCAGATTCCCCGGTAACGTCTTCACCTGCTGAAATGCAGCGATATCTAGGAAAAATTTCTGGACCTCTATTGGACCGTATTGATATTCATATCGAAGTTACTCCCGTACCTTTTGAAAAATTATCGGAAGATAGAAAAGGGGAGAGCAGTGTTGAGATTCGAAAGCGCGTAACGGCAGCGCGGGAAATTCAGACCAAACGTTTTGAGGCTTTGGAAAAAGTACATTACAACGCTCAAATGAATACCAAGCAGATTCGGGAATATTGTAAGCTTGACAAGGCTTCATTGGAGTTGCTCAAAAATGCAATGGAACGTTTGAACTTGTCGGCCAGGGCGTATGATCGGATTTTAAAAGTTGCACGTACCATTGCTGATTTGGAAAAAGAACAAAATGTCAATGGCAACCATATTTCAGAGGCAATTCAGTACAGAAGCCTGGATAGGGAAGGGTGGTTGGGGTAATTTATACAGTTAAATATTTTTTAACTGTCCTCATTATTCGAAAATTGTAATTTTAGTATATGCAAATGTTACGAGAATACTTTAAAGGCTTTGGAGGGATTTCATCGTCCGATATGGATTTTTTGGTCAATCAATGTACTGAAAAGACACTTGAAAAAGGGGATAAGCTTATTCGATCCCACCAACACGTAGATAGCATTTATTTTATTGCTAGTGGTTTTCTACATTACTTTTCCCATAATGAGTTTGGTGAGCGTATCACACTAAAAATCATTGGTCAAAACAACTGTTGGACCATAATGGACAGTTTTTTTCATCATAAAAAGACTTCAGATGTATGTCAGGCTTTAACTGATGTTCGCTACTGTGAGTTGAAAAGGTCAGATTATTTGAATATAAAGTCCAAGAATAAAGAACTGGCTAATTTTATCCAGACCATTACCGAGTATCTGTTGACATCCAAAGTGTCGGAAGCCAATAAAAAATCGAAAATGTCTGTAGAGGAGCGGTATCTTGACCTCTTACATTATCATCCAGATATGGTACAGCAAGTACCTGTAAATATTATTGCTTCGTATATTGGTACCTCTCGTGAGACCTTACATCGCATTCGACGTAAATTAACCGCTGCATAATTCCTTCCAAATTTTTGTTAATGTGTCATTTGACACAGTTTTTTATTTGGGATGTTTTGAATTTTATCACTAAATAAGTTGATAAACCTTAAAAACACGGTATGATGAAAAACATATTGAAACTTGCTTTTTTCGCCTTTCCTTTTATAATTTTTGCTCAGGGTGTTGATTCAAAAACTTTTGTGAATTCGATTGATTTGAAAGGAAACCCAGAAAATGTATGGAATGCCATCACCGACTTTTCAACTATGAGTCTATGGGATGGGAACATAGTAGATGTGCGATGCAAAGATGGTTTGGCTAAAAATAATCACTGTAAGGTTATTGTGGGTACAGGAAAAATATTTGACGTTCACACTATCGAGCTGATTGAGGGTAAATCGTATACCATACGTTATAAGCTCAGTTCTGGTAATGTGTATATCAAGAGAAGTTTGGCTTCAGAAGTAGCACTTCAATTAACCGAGACAGTTTGGTATGCAGGTATCTCCAAACGCACTTTTGAAAAGTATAAGGGTGAAGATTATGCGAATATTCTTCAAAACAGAATGGTTGATTTCAAAAAATATCTAGAGGAAGATCTTGCGAAGGCCGAGTAGTAACTATGAGGATAAATCGGACCGCCGCCTCTCTATATAAATTGATGATTCTTAATCTTAAACCACCTTTAAATTTGATTTCAGGCCTTGAATGATACCCAAGATATTCTTTACGGTTTGATTGAGATAGTATTTCACAACGACATGCGGAATTCGGATGGTTGTAAACCCATTTTTAAAAGAATGCATGGCTTCTTCAAGATCATTGATGGCCTGCTCATGGGTTATAAGGTGATAATCTGTTTCAATTTCAATATTGAGCTTGACCCTAGAAATCGCAATGTCAATTGATTTTTGGCCATCCCACCATTCGAGCATGGGATTGGCCCCAGCTTTCTTTAGGGCATAGTATAATTGAATAGCTTCTACAGGAGTATCATGTTCTTTCATGATGCTCATAACAAGCTTAAAATGTCTTTCGCAAAGTACGACCCCCAAGGTCTCTTTTGAGAGTTGACTCATTTCGGGGGTTGTACTTTTATTACAATCTGTACATTGCATGTAGGTAGTTAAGTTTAGTCAATAATAAGGTTTGGGACTATAATAACTTTAACATTTTTTGATTCGTATGCGCCCTCGATGAGTGACACCCATATTTTAGACGAAATGCACTTTTTTAGACAAACGGTAATGTGATTGTTGAGAAAGTACTATTTTTTGTGGTGAAAAAAACGGTAAAATTTTAATAGTGAAAAAAATTGGTCCAGGCGTCCTTGTAGCTGCTGCATTCATAGGTCCGGGAACGGTAACTGCTTGTACTTTGGCCGGGGTTTCATTTGGCTATGCATTGCTTTGGGCAATGTTGTTCTCGGTGTTGGCCACCATGATTTTACAAGAAATGGCTGCGCGTTTAGGTATTATTACCCAAATGGGATTGGCGACGGTAATCAGTACGGTTTTGGAAAAAAAATGGGTCAGAGGAATTGTTTTGGGCCTAATTTTGGCAGCTATTCTCATCGGTAATGCAGCTTATGAAGGAGGGAATATCGGCGGAGCGACTTTAGGTATGGAAGCATTATTCGGCAACCAACTTTCGAATTATTATCCCTTTCTGATGGGAATATTGGTTTTCTCCTTGCTGTGGTTTGGTAATTATAAGCTACTGGAAAAAACCTTTATAGCTTTAATTAGTCTAATGAGTATCTCATTTTTGGTTACGGCAGTATTGACCCGACCAGACCTAACAGAGGTATTCAAAGGCCTTTTTGTACCAGCTTTTCCGAAAGAAAGTATATTGAACATTATCGCTTTGATTGGAACGACAATTGTTCCTTATAACCTTTTCCTACATGCCTCGTTGGTCTCTGAAAAATGGAAGTCTCCATCTGATTTGAAATATGCCCGATGGGATACCATACTTTCAATAGGTTTGGGCGGAGTCGTTTCCATGGCCATTGTTATCGCTGCGTCAGCGATTCCCATAGCTGATATTCGAGATGCCTCTGACCTATCTAGGGGCCTTGAACCCTTGTTTGGTGACAAAGCAAGGTACTTTATGGGTATAGGACTTTTTGCAGCGGGAATAACCTCTAGCATCACTGCTCCTTTAGCAGCTGCCTATGTGGCCAATAGTTGTTTCGGTTGGAAGGCTTCCATGAATGACAGTCGTTTTAGGGTGGTATGGTTAATAGTATTGTTGATTGGGGTAAGCAGTTTACAGTTTCAATTCAAACCCATTGAAATCATTAAGTTTGCCCAAATCGCAAATGGTATTCTTCTTCCTTTGATTGCCATACTGCTTGTATGGATTGTAAATAAAATCAGGGTGATGGGGAAATTCAAAAACACAATCTTCCAAAATGTTTTAGGTGTTCTGATTATAGGGGTGTGCTTATTACTGGGACTGAAAAGTATTGGTAAGGTATTCGGATGGTTTTGATATGAAAGCGATTGATATAAATTGTGATGTAGGTGAGGGGGTGGGTAATGAACCACAATTGATGCCTCTTATCAGTTCTTGTAATATTGCCTGTGGTGGCCATGCTGGAGATACAGAAACAATACGCGATACTATTCGATTGGCTATAAAAAACAAGGTACGTATAGGGGCTCATCCGGGGTACCCAGATAAGATTAATTTTGGTCGAGTCAAGATGTATATATCTTCTGAAGACTTAAAAAATGCTATTTCAGGCCAACTTTTAACCTTTTGCAAAATTCTTAATGAAGAAAATGGGCAGTTACACCATATTAAACCCCATGGTGCACTCTACAATGTCATAGCTATAGATCAAAAACTGGCCAATATATTTTTAGATGCTATTGAAGCTTTTCAACACATACCCTTGTACGTACCTTTTAGTTCGGTCATTCAAAGAGAAGCAAAAAAACGAAACTTAACACTGTTTTTAGAAGCATTTGCCGATCGTAACTATCAAAGTGATTTGAGTTTGGTTTCAAGAAAAGAAAAAAATGCCTTGATTGAGAGCCCAAAAGAAGTACTTCTGCATGTAAAACGAATGGTCCAGAAAGATCAAGTTTTGTCCGTGGAAGGTTACCTGAAAGAGATAAAGGCAGACACCTACTGTGTTCATGGTGACACACCGTCTGCATTAAAAATATTGATGTATCTTCACGAGCAATTGTCCAAGTACAATATTCGTATCAAAAAGTGAGTTCGTTCCCCTTAATTTTAAAACCCTTTGGCGAAACTGCGATTTTGTTGGAATGGCCCAAAGAGGTTAACGAAGCCATATTAGAAGATATATTGGGCTTTCAAGAGATTCTTAAGTTAAAGTTGGACGAAACTTGGGTTTATGTACCATCCTATAATTCCCTTACGCTCATTTCCCAGAGAGGTACATTTGATTTTCCTAGGTTAAGGGAGCAGATTCTAGATTGGTTTTCGAATATGAAGCGGAATTTGGTACTTGAAAGATGTTTGTGGAAACTTCCGGTGTGCTACAATGAGGAGTTTGGCCCTGATTTGAAAGAAACGGCTGAGAAGCTAATGGTTTCAATTGATGAATTGATCGGAGGGCATACCGCACAAGAGTACACAGTTTATGGTATAGGCTTTTTACCCGGTTTTATGTATTTGGGGGGGCTACCCCAGAATTTGGAAACGAAACGACGCGGAACACAAAGATTGCAAGTTGCAAAAGGATAAGTTGGCCTAGCGGGTAAGCAGCAGGGTATTTACCCACAAGCCTCTCCAGGGGGGTGGAATATTGTTGGGCGTTGCCCTGTTCCCATGTTTAATTTGAATTTAAAGAATCCCTGTTTTGTGGCAGTTGGTGATAAAATTCAATTTGTGCCAATTGATAGGGCCACCTATGATTTGCGAATTATTGAGGCGGAAGTGGGCATTTACCAACCGGAAAAAATTGTCCTCGATGCTTAAAGTACTTAAATCAGGATTCTATACCACCCTTCAAGATGTGGGACGTTTTGGTTTTAGGCATAAAGGGGTACCAGTTTCGGGCACGATGGATGACTTGGCGCGGTATCGTGTAAATTCCCTTCTAGAAAACAAAACTGATGCGGCAGTACTGGAGATAACGATGACCGGGCCTACAATTATGTTCGAAACGCCAACCTTTATTTGTTTGGGGGGCGCAATGCTTTCTGCCACATTAAACAATGAGCCTATAGATAATTACCACGTTTATAAAGTTGAGAAAGGAGATATTCTTTCCTATGGAAAATTGGAAAAAGGGTTTCGCGCTTATTTAGGTATTAAAAATGGATTTAAATATAAAAATGTTCTGCAAAGTAAATCACAATTTGTACCGTTGACCTCACATGGATGTATTATGGATGGTGAAGGATTGCAATACCTTGAGGCTACCTCATTTGTACCAAAGTTAACCGATTTTAAGGTTGAAAGCTACCTGGAAAAGGGCGAGTTGAACGTGTACTTAGGCCCAGAATTTCTTTTTTTGAATGAGAATCAAAAAATCGCCTTGTTCGAAAAGTCATTTTCTGTTTCAAAGGAAAACAATAGAATGGCATATCAACTGGAAGAGCAAATTGAAAAACACTCCATCAGCATGCTAACCTCTGCCACGCTTCCAGGAACGGTGCAATTGACCCCATCAGGAAAGTTGATTATATTGATGAAAGATGGGCAGACCACCGGGGGGTATCCACGCGTACTACAATTGACCCAAGACGCCCTATCCATTTTGGCACAGAAAAAGGCTGGGGATAGCGTCAGATTTCTTCGAAATTAAATTGATCGATAAATAGCCCCAAGCGGTATCCTAAATAAAGATTGGTATGCCCCATCTTCATTATATTCCATATAATAACAAACGGGTTTGAAGGCATATTTTGACTTTATTCCCTCATCGGGTTGCACCTCAATTTTGAAAATCCTGAAGGATTGTTATAAATTAATGCTCTTGTCAAGGTATCTCTTTGGTAGGATAATAATATGTTTGGTGTTATTTTTTTGATGATCAATAGCAGTGATTGACGACCAAATCCCACGATGGATTGAATATGGTAGAACATACGAAGTTAAGTATCTGTATAACAAAGGGTTGTGTAAGTATAAAATGGTATGAATTTAAACGGATGGGTTTAGCTAAAAAAATGGGGTGATTGAATAGTATATTTTTGATTATGAAAAGGACTGCATTTAAATTAGTAGGAAAATAGAGTGTCTGAATGGAACTGAATAAATACAGTAAAAATGTAACGCAAAATCCTTCTCAGCCCGCTTCACAGGCCATGCTTTATGCAACAGGATTGAAGGAAGAGGATATGAAAAAGGCCCAGATTGCTATTGGTAGCACTGGTTACGACGGCAATCCTTGTAACATGCATTTAAATGGCATCGCACAAGAAATTAAGAAACATGTAATTGACAGTGGTCAGGTAGGGCTCACCTTCAACACCATAGGGGTGTCAGATGGTATTTCAATGGGAACACCCGGAATGAAATATTCACTGGCTTCAAGGGATATCATAGCTGATTCCATGGAGACTGTAGTCAATGGAATGTCTTACGACGCTTTAATTGGAGTTGTCGGGTGTGATAAAAACATGCCAGGTGCGATTATCGCCATGTTACGGTTAAACCGACCATCAATTATGGTCTACGGGGGCAGCGTTGCCTCTGGAAACTATAAAGGAAGAAAACTCAATATTGTTTCAGCCTTTGAAGCGTTGGGGCAAAAAATTGCAGGTGAAATAGGCGAAGCGGAATATAAGGAAATCATTAAAAGGTCGATTCCTGGTGCTGGAGCCTGCGGGGGAATGTATACCGCCAATACGATGGCTTCATCCATAGAATGTATGGGCATGGCCCTACCTTACAATTCCTCAATTCCCGCGGTTAACCCCAATAAGCTATCTGAAGCGGAGCGAACGGCACTGGCCATAAAGAACCTTTTGGAATTGGATTTAAAACCCAAGGATATCGTTACTAAAAAATCGATTGAAAATGCGATTACCTTGGTTAATGCATTGGGGGGATCCACTAATGCAGTATTGCATTATTTGGCCATAGCCTATGCGGCAGATATAGAATTTAGTTTAGAAGACTTTCAAAGGATAAGTGATCGCACACCACTTATTGGAGATTTAAAGCCTTCTGGTAAGTACCTTATGGAAGATGTTCATGGCATAGGAGGTACGCCTAAAATTATGAAATACCTATTGGAGGAAGGATTTTTGCATGGAGACTGTATGACGGTGACCGGTAAGACCTTGGCAGAGAACCTAGAAAAAGTAGAGGCAATGGAGTTTGAGGAGCAAGACTTGTTATACAGTATAGACAAGGCATTAAAGTCTTCTGGAAATCTACAAATATTAAAGGGAAATCTGGCAGAAGATGGCGCAGTTGCGAAAATATCAGGTAAAGAAGGACTGAAATTTGAAGGTAAGGCCGTGGTTTACGATAGTGAACCAGAGGCAAATGAGGGTATTTCGAATGGCGAAGTAGAAAAAGGTGATGTCGTGGTTATTAGGTACGTCGGTCCTAAAGGTGGTCCGGGTATGCCTGAAATGTTAAAACCAACCTCTATGATCATGGGGGCTGGATTAGGGAAATCGGTAGCTTTAATAACTGACGGACGCTTTTCTGGGGGTACCCACGGTTTTGTTGTTGGCCATGTTACTCCCGAGGCACAAGTAGGGGGCGCAATAGCACTGGTCAAAACAGGAGATATCATAACCATTAGTGCCTTGGACAATTCCATTACCCTGAATATTTCAAAAGAGGAGATGAAAAAAAGGAAGTCTGAATGGCAAGCCCCTCCCTTAAAATTTACAAAAGGAATACTGTATAAATATGCAAGATCGGTCGCATCAGCTTCAGAAGGATGTGTTACCGATAAGTATTAAATGATATTTTCATTTCTGTTTTGACGGAAATCCCATCAATTAAAGTTGAGCAAATGAACACACAGACCATAAAAAAAGAGGCAGATAAAGCAACGAGTCCCATTAGAATAAGTGGAGCAGAAGCCATTATTCATTGTTTGTTGGCCGAAGGTGTAGATTTGATATATGGCTATCCCGGTGGAGCGATTATGCCTGTTTATGATGAACTGTACAAATTTCAAGATAGACTAACCCATATTCTGACGCGACATGAGCAAGGGGCCACCCATGCCGCTCAGGGGTATGCCCGTGTTAGTGGAAGGGTAGGAGTCGCTATGGCTACTTCTGGTCCTGGAGCAACAAATCTAGTAACCGGTCTGGCCGATGCTCAGATCGATTCCACACCTATGGTTTGCATTACAGGTCAAGTACCAAGGCATCTATTGGGTTCTGATGCCTTTCAGGAAACCGATATTGTTGGAATCTCGACCCCAGTAACCAAATGGAACTATCAAATCACAAAGGCTTCGGAAATCCCTGAGATATTGGCAAAAGCTTTTTATATCGCAAAGTCGGGTCGTCCCGGTCCTGTTTTGATTGATATCACAAAAAATGCCCAATTTGACGAATTGGATTTTACGTATACAAAATGTAACGGCGTACGAAGCTATAAACCTGTTCCACAGGCAGACACAAAATCAATCGCCGATGCTGCCGACTTGATCAATTCTGCCAAAAGACCATATATCGTATGGGGGCAAGGGGTGATTCTTGGCAAAGCGGAAGAAGAACTCAAGGCTTTTATTGAAAAATCAGGAATTCCGGCGGCATGGACCATCATGGGGGAATCTGCCATTCCGACAGATCACCCCCTCAATGTAGGTATGGTTGGAATGCACGGTAACTACGGACCGAATGTATTGACCAATGAATGTGATGTCATGTTGGCCATTGGCATGCGCTTTGACGATAGGGTAACCGGCCGATTAGATGAATATGCCAAACAGGCCAAGGTCATTCATTTTGAGATTGATCCTGCGGAAATAGGTAAAAATGTAAAACCCGATGTTGCCTTATTAGGTAATTGCAAGGAAACATTAGCCTTGTTGCTTCCCTTGGTCAATGAGAATAGTCATCCTGAATGGAAAGCTGAATTCGATAAAAAGTATGAGGAAGAGTTTGCTACGGTCATTAAAAATGATCTACATCCTACCAAACCTGGTCTTACCATGGGTGAGGTCGTTGAGCAAATTAATAAAGCTTCAGGAAATGATGCAGTCATTGTGACCGATGTAGGGCAACACCAAATGATTGCCTGTCGCTATGCTAAATTCAAGAATTCAAAAAGTAACATCACTTCAGGAGGATTGGGGACCATGGGCTTTGCATTACCGGCAGCTATAGGGGCCAAACAAGGTGCTCCAGAGCGCGAGGTAGTGGCCATAATTGGTGACGGAGGATATCAGATGACCATCCAAGAATTAGGGGTTATTTTTCAGCATCAGTTGGCTGTAAAAATTGTGGTACTCAACAATGACCATTTGGGTATGGTACGGCAATGGCAAGAACTGTTTTTTGAAAGCCGGTATGCGTCCACGGTGATGACGAATCCTGATTTTGTGAAGATAGCTGAGGGCTACCATATTACATCGAATCGGGTTTCAGAACGTAAAGATTTGGAAGGGGCCGTGAAGGAAATGATTGATTATAAGGGGCCTTACTTTTTAGAGGTTGTGGTAGAAAAAGAAGATAATGTTTTTCCAATGATTCCTTCAGGGGCATCGGTTTCTGAAATACGGTTACAGTAGTATGCTGCATGGACAGATTTTAAAAGTGCCCCAAACGTATACCAAGCTGGCACAAAAATCAGAAGATATTGGGTTTGACATGCCTTCCGATATTCAAATGGGATCCTTGTTGAAAACCTTGGTAGCTTCAAAACCAAAAGGACGATTTTTGGAGTTGGGTACCGGTATGGGGCTATCATTATCATGGATGGTAGATGGTCTGGATGATGATTCCACGGTTATCAGCCTAGACAATGACCCGAAGTTGGTAAAATTGGTAAAACCTTATTTTGAAAAAGACGCTAGAGTTGAAATACGCTGTGAAGACGGCGGCAATTGGTTAAATAATTATGAAGGAGAATCTTTTGATTTGATATTCGCAGATGCTTGGCCAGGAAAATACAGTCATTTGGATGAAGTATTGAAATTGATTCCAAATGGAGGTTTCTATATCATTGATGACATGAATCCACAACCCAATTGGCCGGATGGGCATGAAGCAAAGGCCGAGGCACTAGTAAAAGATTTAGAGGAACGAAATGACTTGATATTGACCCAGATAAATTGGTCAACAGGAGTAATCATAGCAATAAAAAAATAACGAATTAAAAAGTAGATACCCTTTCCATTGAAAAAGGGAAGAATAAGGACTTATGGAAAAACAGTGGTTTACCATTTCGGTGTATGCTGAAAACAATGTTGGTCTATTGAATCGCATTTCAGGTATTTTTCTGAAACGTCATATCAATATAGAGAGTTTAAATGTTTCCAAATCAGAAATAGAGAACGTTTCCAAATTTACTATTGTAGTCTTTACAACAGAGGATTGGACATGTAAAATTGCCCAGCAGATTGAAAAGCAAGTTGAGGTCATAAAAGCCTTTTACCACAGAGATGATGAAACCATCTATCAAGAGTCGGCCCTCTTCAAAGTGAAATCAGGACTTTTATTTGATGAACCACAAATTCAAAATGCCATTAAAGAGAGTCACGCCAAAATTGTAACGGTCAATAGAGAGTATTTTGTTTTGGCGAAAACGGGCCGACGACACGAAATAGATGAAATGTACGACCGTTTAGAACCGTTTGGTATTATGCAGTTCGTTCGTTCGGGCAGAATTACGGTTACAAAATCCACAATGCCTATTTCGGAGATGCTCGAAGAATTCAACATAAATAACTAATTCAAAATAAAGACAAAAGAAATGACAAATTACTTCAATACACTATCACTGCGTGACCAACTTTTGCAATTGGGCAAGTGTCGATTTATGGAGCCACATGAGTTTTCTGATGGTGTAACCGCTTTGAAGGGAAAGAAAGTAGTAATTGTAGGCTGTGGTGCCCAAGGTTTGAACCAAGGGTTGAATATGCGGGATTCTGGTTTGGATATAGCATATACTTTACGAGATGCTGCGATACAAGAAAAACGTCAATCCTATAAAAATGCAACAGAAAATAATTTTACTGTTGGAACCTACCAAGAATTGATTCCGATGGCTGATTTGGTCATTAATTTAACACCCGATAAACAGCATACCAATGTTGTCGGGGCCGTGATGCCATTAATGAAAGAGGGCGCTACTTTATCGTATTCGCATGGTTTCAATATTGTTGAAGAGGGAATGGAGATACGCAAAGACCTGACGGTCATTATGGTCGCCCCAAAAAGTCCAGGCTCTGAAGTTCGTGAAGAATACAAAAGGGGCTTTGGAGTACCTACCCTAATTGCGGTCCATCCTGAAAACGACCCTGATGGTAAAGGGCTTGCTCAGGCTAAGGCATACGCTGCAGCAACGGGCGGTCATAAAGCAGGGGTGTTGGAATCTTCCTTTGTAGCCGAAGTAAAATCCGATTTAATGGGTGAGCAAACAATTTTATGCGGGCTTTTACAAACAGGTTCGATACTTTGCTTCGATAAAATGTTGGAAAAGGGTATTGATGCGGGTTATGCCTCCAAATTGATACAATTTGGTTGGGAAACCATTACCGAAGGAATGAAGTACGGAGGTATCACCAATATGATGGATCGGTTGAGCAATCCTGCTAAGATTAAAGCATTTGAACTATCAGAAGAATTGAAGGAAATTATGCGACCGTTGTTCCAAAAGCATATGGATGACATCATGACGGGCCATTTTTCAAAGACCATGATGGAAGATTGGGCCAATGATGATAAAAACCTTTTGACTTGGCGTGCCGCCACGGGCGAAACAGCTTTTGAGAAGACTCCTGCGGGCGATGTTGAAATATCGGAACAAGAATTCTACGATAATGGTGTTTTGATGGTAGCCATGGTTCGTGCCGGAGTGGAGCTGGCTTTCGAATCAATGACAGAATCAGGTATCATTGCAGAATCAGCCTACTATGAGTCATTGCATGAAACACCGCTCATTGCAAATACCATTGCCAGAAAAAAACTATTTGAAATGAATCGGGTCATTTCAGATACCGCGGAATATGGTTGTTATCTATTTGACCACGCTTGTAAGCCACTATTGAGTGACTTTATGAAAGGAATCGATGTTGATGTCATAGGGCGTCATTACGCAGAAGCCCAAAATGATGGCGTGGACAATGCTAAACTCATCGCAGTCAACAAAGCATTACGGGAGCATCCTGTTGAAATAGTTGGAACACGATTACGTGAATCCATGACGGCCATGAAGCCCATTATATAGCAAGTATCCCTCTTTAATACATAGTACAGGTTAGCGTAAAAAGGCCAACAAGCAGTAAATAAGCTGTTAGTTGGCTTTTACTTTTTAAAATGTTTAATTATTTTTACAATTAGTTAAACAAAATAAGTACATTAGTAGAAAACACTTGGAAATGAAAAATTTAGCCCCGATACCAGAAGCTTTTGAGATTAAGGAACCCATACACCAAAGAAGTTATTTGGTCGATGGAGAATTGAAAGAATGGAATGGGTCTACTTCAGAGGTGGTCTCTACCATTTCCTCTACTACAGAATACAAACAGACGGTTTTAGGAAGTATTCCTACAAATGGAGAAGCAGAGGCAATGGAAGCGTTAGATGCAGCCACCAATGCTTGGGATCAAGGTAAAGGTTTATGGCCCACCATGAAGGTCAAAGACCGGATTGAATGTATGGAAACCTTCGTTGCAAAGATGGAAGCCAAACGTGAGGAGGTAGTTAAGTTGTTGATGTGGGAAATTGGAAAATCAAAACCTGATTCCTACAAAGAGTTTGATAGAACTGTCGATTACATCTATGATACCATTGAAGAGTATAAACAATTAGATCGCGCATCAGCGAAGTTTCATAAACATGGTGGGGTCTATGCACATATTCGTCGGGGACCTCTCGGAATTGTTCTCTGTTTAGGCCCCTACAATTATCCTCTCAATGAAACGTTCACGCTTTTGATTCCCGCATTGATTATGGGAAATACGACCATTTTTAAGCCTGCTAAGCATGGGGTGCTATTGATAACACCGTTGTTAGAAGCTTTTCAAACAAGCTTTCCCAAGGGGGTCGTAAATATTTTGTTCGGGCGTGGTCGTGCCATCGCAGGGCCAATCATGAAAACCGGCAAAATTGATGTTCTCGCATTGATTGGCCATAGTTCTTCAGCGAATGCACTTGTCAATCAACACCCCAAAAGTAACCGTTTGCGTCAGGTATTGGGATTGGAAGCAAAGAATCCTGCTATTATTTTACCTGATGCTGATTTAGATTTAACCGTTAAGGAGTGCATATCCGGAACCCTATCTTATGATGGTCAACGGTGCACGGCCTTGAAAGTGGTTTATGTACACGATGATATTAGGGATGCATTTCTTGAAAAGTTTGCAAAGGCGGTCGATGCCTTAAAATTTGGGAACCCATGGGATGAAGGAGTGCAGCTAACGCCGCTTCCGGAACCTGGAAAACCAGACTATATTCAGGAATTATTGGATGATGCTAAAGAGAAAGGGGCTCAAGTAATCAATGAAAAGGGTGGCGAACGCACTCCCAATTTTATTTGGCCATCAGTTTTGTATCCTATAACAAAAGACATGAAGGTTTATGAGGAGGAACAATTTGGTCCTATAATTCCTGTGATTTCTTTTTCTGATATTCAAAGACCTCTGGACGATATGGCCGAAAGCAACTATGGTCAACAAGTTAGCCTTTTTGGTAAAGATGTTTATACCCTTTCCCCATTGATTGATACCTTGGCCAACTTGGTATGTCGTGTGAATTTAAACAGTTCATGCCAAAGAGGGCCTGATGTGTATCCGTTTACTGGGAGAAAAGATTCCGCCCAATCAACCTTAAGCGTTCATGATGCCCTTCGTTCTTTCAGTATTCGCACGTTTGTGGCTTTTAAGGATAATGAGTTGAACAATGCTACCGTAGAACAATTGTTAGAGGCAAAAGCAGGTAACTTTTTAAGCACGGATTATATTCTTTAATTATGTCATAGACAACGTTATAAAGCCCAAAAATTGATATAGTCATATGTACGGATGAAACACATTGACTATCATCAAAAAATAACTTAGAGCTTTATTAAATTGTTCATATTACTTGGAATGACATCTTGTTCACAAGATACCTCAAGTGAAAATGATAGCCTACCGGTAAAAGAAAGCCGTTGGCTTTTTGATTGTGGATTTGGTTTGAATTTCGTCGGGGTACAAACATAAGTTGATCTCCTGATTTAAATTATTTCAGTAGTAATCCTTATTTGTTTTAACTTCGAATGTACTTATCAGATTTGCAATGAACCTAATTAAGATTACTGTGCCACTTCTTTTTATGTTGATACTGACTTCCTGCGCCGAACTGCAACAAGTGGTCAATCAATTGCCTTCGGGTCAGGTGTCTTCTGCAGAAATTGCAGCAGGACTCAAACAAGCATTGGAATTTGGTGTCAATGAAGGGGTTGACCTATTGCATGCGGAGAATGGCTATTTTAAAGATGAGGCAGTAAAAATTCTGCTGCCAGAAGAATTAAAGAAAGTGGATGCAAGCCTTCGTAAGATTGGACTTTCAAGTCTTGCTGATGAGGGATTGAAAATTTTAAACCGCGCTGCTGAGGATGCTGTGGTGGAAGCCAAACCCATATTCATTAAGGCTATTAAAGAATTCACTTTTGATGATGCCAATCGTATTCTAACAGCTCAAAACAACTTGGAGGCTACCCAGTACCTTCAAGGTAAAACAGCTTTGGCGCTACAGGCCTCCTTTGCTCCAAAAATTGATGCTTCATTGTCAAGAGTAGGGGCAGACCGAATTTGGGCTGAAATTATAGGTAAGTATAATTCAATTCCTTTGGTAAAACCGGTGAATCCTAATTTAACAAATTATGTAACCGAACAGGCCATTTCCGGACTTTTTGTAAAAGTCGGTGATAAGGAAAAGGAAATTCGAAATTCTGTAGGTGCTCGAACTACAGCCTTGTTACAAAAGGTGTTTGCGCTACAATAATATTCTTTAAATATTGGCTGCCAACCAATCCCCAACCTCAGAAGTCTTGTAGGCTTTACCACCATCTGCCAAATCTTCGGTCACCATACCTTCGGCAAGCGATTGGTTTACCACATCCCGAATGGCCCGTGCTTCGTCGGTAAGATTAAAGTCTTCAAATAGCATGGCCGCCGAAAGTATGGTCGCTAGTGGATTGGCAATATCCTTGCCAGCAGCTTGTGGATAAGAACCATGAATAGGCTCATAGAGCCCTACTTTTTCTCCAAGAGAAGACGAAGGCATCAATCCCATAGAACCTGAAATTACAGAAGCTTCGTCGGTCAAGATATCTCCAAAAAGATTGGCGGTGATGATGACATCATAGCCTTTGGGCCATTGAATCAATCGCATGGCTACTGCGTCAACAAATTCATAGGTCACCTCTACTTCAGGATAGTCTTTTTCCATACGTTGCACCGTTTCACGCCATAGTCGCGAAGCCTCAAGCACATTGGACTTATCTACACAGCATAATTTTTTACCTCGCTTCATGGCCATTTCAAATCCTTTCTCTGCAATACGTTCGATTTCGAAACGGTGATAAGTCATAGTATCAAAAGCGGTATTACCATCATTTTCGCGACCACGTTCACCAAAGTAAACCCCACCGGTCAATTCACGAACAATGACCAAATCTGTTCCTTCGATACGGTCTCGCTTTAGCGGGGATTTATCAATTAATGAGGGAAAAGTAAAGGTTGGGCGAACGTTGGCAAAAAGCCCCAAGGCTTTTCGCATCTTTAATAAACCTTGTTCGGGACGCACTTTGGCACTCGGGTCATTATCAAATCTTGGGTGACCAATCGCACCAAACAACACGGCATCAGCACTGGCACAAATTTCGTGGGTTTCATCAGGATAAGGTTCTCCTACGGCATCGATAGCCGCTGCCCCGGTTAGTGCAGGTTTCCAATTGATTTCGTGATTAAATTTTTTCGCTACTGCATTGGATACTTTTACAGCTTGATCGATAACTTCAGGTCCAATGCCGTCACCGGCTAAAAGGGCAATTGTAAGGTTCATTTAGTTAATTCTAGTTTTAAGCGACAAGTTTTGAGTTATAAGTTGAATAAACCACTTTTTGGCCTATAACTTCCTATTCATAGCTTATTATATCAAATTCAACATTTTTTCAGTGGCCTTAATGGCCGATACGGTTTGGTCAGAATCCAATCCAGTAGTTACAAAATCATTTTTTGTGGTTTTCCAGGTAATCATGGTTTCACAAAGTGAATCGGAACTACTTCCGGGAGGAATACGCACGGTGTAATCTACCAATTTTGGCAATTTTTTTTCCAGTCGATTGTACACTTTGCTCAAGGCATTCATAAAGGCATCGAACTGACCATCTCCTTGTGCATTTTCCTCGAAGGCCTTTCCCTCAATTTCAATGGATAGGGTAGTCGAAGGTTGCAAGCCCTTTGCATGCGTAAGTACATAAGACTTTATAAATACCTTTTGATGAAAGGCACTACTATCTAAAACGTCAGAAATAATGTACGGTAAATCTTCTTTGGTAACCTTTTCTTTTTTATCTCCCAACTCAATGATTCGTACCGTAACTTTTTTGAGCTCTTCATCGTTAAGTGTTAATCCTAATTCTTGTAGGTTCTTTTGAATGTTGGCCTTACCAGACATTTTTCCCAGGGCATATTTGCGTTTTCTTCCAAAACGTTCCGGCATCAATTCACTAAAGTAAAGATTGTTTTTATTATCTCCATCTGCATGAATACCAGCAGTTTGTGTAAAAACATTATCTCCTACAATTGGTTTATTTGCCGGGATGCCAAAACCGGTAAATGTTGATACCAGTTTACTCACCTTATACAGCGCTGATTCCACCACTTTTGTTTCCACTTCAGGTAAAAAATCATTGATGACGGCTATGGTACTGGCCAATGGCGCATTGCCTGCTCTTTCGCCCATGCCATTAACGGTTAGGTGTAGTCCTTTGCAGCCTGCTTTTACAGCCTCCATAACGTTAGCAACCCCTAAGTCGTAGTCATTGTGACCGTGAAAATCAAAATGGATGTCAGGATATCGTTGGACAATTTTATCAAGATATTCAAAGGTTTCAGAATGGGTAAGTACCCCGAGTGTATCGGGAAGTAAAATGCGCTTCACGGGCTGTTGGGCCAGAAAATCCAAAAATTGAAAAACATAGTCTTGGGAATTTCGCATGCCGTTGCTCCAATCTTCTAAGTATACATTGGTTTCAATGTCTGCTTCTTGTGCTAAATGAAAGACCTCGGCAATTCCCGCAAAATGTTGTTCAGGAGTCTTTTTCAGTTGATGGGTCAAATGGTTCAGCGATCCCTTGGTCAGCAGGTTTTGAACTTTGGCTCCGGCTTTTTTCATCCATTCAATGGAAGCGCCACCATCAACAAAAGTCAATACTTCTACTTGATCAATTCTATCTTCATTTTCTGCCCAATCTGTAATGTTTTTAACCGCTTGAAACTCCCCTTCAGAGACCCGTGCCGATGCCACTTCGATTCTATCGACCTTCAATTCATCCAATAAAAGTTTTGCCAGTGTTAGTTTTTCAGAAGCGGAAAAGGACACCCCTGAAGTCTGTTCCCCATCACGCAGGGTCGTATCCATGATTTCAATGGTTCTCGGCATTTTGAAGGTTTAAAAAGGACGTTCTCCTGCAAATGCTTTGATATTATCTTTTAGGTTCAATAAATAATCGATATCATCGAAACCATTGAGCATATTGCCTTTTTTGTATTCGTTGATACCGAAGGTTTCCATTTCACCTGTCGATACAATGGTAAAGGTTTGTTCGGGTAGGTTTACTTTAAATTCAGTTTCGGCGTTTGCCTCTATTGCCTTGAAAATCGTATCAAGGAATTCGGGACCTACTTGTACAGGAAGTACCCCGATATTCAAACAGTTATTCCTAAAAATATCTGCAAAAAAGCTTGAAACCACACATCGAAATCCATAGTCATATACTGCCCATGCCGCATGTTCTCTAGACGAACCAGAACCAAAGTTTTTTCCTCCTACCAAGATTTTGCCCCTATAAATCGGATTGTTCAACACAAAATGTTCTTTTGGTGTATTATCAGCATTGTAGCGCCAATCCCTAAAAAGGTTATCACCAAATCCTTTTCTTTCCGTAGCTTTTAAAAATCGGGCTGGTATTATTTGATCGGTATCTATATTTTCAATAGGTAATGGTACCGCTGTGGAGGTTAATATATTGAATTTATCGTATGCCATGTGAATAGGTAAAAGTTAACGGTTAAAAGTCGTTGGTTATTAGGCTTCCTGCAATTGCATTAATTCACGCGGATCGGTTACTTTTCCGGTTACCGCTGCCGCTGCGGCCACTAGGGGGCTCGCCAATAAGGTTCGTGCACCTGGGCCTTGTCTCCCTTCAAAGTTTCGATTTGAAGTACTGACCGCATATTTGCCTTCAGGCACTTTGTCATCGTTCATAGCTAGACAGGCAGAACATCCTGGTTCACGCAGATTAAAACCTGCATCATGCAAAACATCTAAAATGCCTTCGGTTTTTATGGCTTCTTCCACCTTGTGGGAACCTGGGACTAGCCAAGCGGTTACGTTATCTGCCTTTTTTCTTCCTTTAACAATAGAGGCAAAGGCCCTAAAGTCTTCAATACGACCATTCGTACAACTTCCCAAAAACACAAAATCAATGGGCTTGCCCAACATTTCGTCTCCCTCATTAAAGTCCATATAAGCCAATGACTTCTTATAGGTTTTGGCGCTGGAACCTTCTCCAGCCCCAGGAATACTATTTGAAATGCCGAAGCCCATACCCGGATTGGTTCCATAGGTAATCATTGGTTCAATATCAGCAGCCTCAAAGGTCAATTCTTTATCAAATTGGGCATTCTCCTCAGAGTACAAGGTCTCCCAGTAGGCCATGGCCTTGTTCCAAGCTTCTCCCTTGGGGGTAAATTCACGTCCTTTAATATAATCGAATGTGGTCTGGTCGGGTGCAATCATACCGCCGCGGGCGCCCATTTCAATACTGAGATTACATACGGTCATACGACCTTCCATACTCATGTTCTTAAACACTTCACCCGCATATTCCACAAAATAACCAGTAGCCCCTGAAGTGGTCAATTTTGAAATAATGTACAGTGCAACATCTTTAGGGGTTACTCCGAAACTGAGTTCACCATTGATATTGATACGCATGCTCCTTGGCTTTGGTTGCATAATACATTGTGAAGACAATACCATCTCCACTTCTGACGTTCCTATCCCAAAAGCGATGGCACCAAAGGCCCCATGGGTAGAGGTGTGCGAATCTCCGCAAACAATGGTGGCACCAGGTAGGGTAATTCCGTTTTCTGGACCAATGACATGCACAATACCATTTTTTTCATGTCCTAACCCCCAGTACGAAATACCATGCTCGTTTGCATTTTTCTCCAAGGCTGCCAATTGGTTTGCCGAAAGGGGATCTTTCACCGGTAAATGCTGATTTAGTGTAGGGGTATTGTGATCTGCCGTAGCAAACGTTCGTTCTGGGTACAAAACGGGAATAGCCCTGTTTTTCAATCCTAAAAATGCCACAGGACTGGTGACCTCATGTACTAAATGGCGATCAATAAAGAGTACGTCTGGACCGTTTTCAATCTTCTTGACCACATGGGCGTCCCATACTTTATCAAACAGTGTATTGCTCATTTCTCATCGCTTTCCGAATCAACCTTCAAATATAGGAGTTATTAGCCTTTTATCCGGTTTTAGGGTAGAAAAGAAATACGATGTTCAAATGCTATACGTGAATCATAAAGTAATGAAAAACAGTTACATAGGTGTATGCGGTGGGTTGGGTTATTAAAGAGTCAAATTTATTGCTGGTTAAGCTTTATTCATTAATCAACTTATATACCCCCAAATCGCTTTGTGTTTTACCAATTGCACATAGGCTTTTCGGACAACTAGGTTTTCATGACTTTCAAGCTTTGGATCGTTTTTTAGTAGTTGAAGGGCATAGTAACGTGCCGTCTTTAAAATGGGATTGTCTTTTACGATATCAGCTATTTTAAGATTTAAGAGTCCACTTTGTTGCGTTCCCATTAAGTCTCCAGGGCCGCGAAGTTTTAAATCTACTTCCGCAATTTCAAAACCATCATTGGTAGCACACATGGTTTCCAATCGGGTTTTAGCTTCTGATGATAGTTTGTGAGAGGTCATCAATATGCAATAGCTCTGTTCTGCTCCGCGGCCCACTCGACCGCGTAACTGATGTAATTGCGATAGCCCAAAACGTTCGGCACTTTCAATGATCATGACCGATGCATTAGGAACATTTACCCCAACCTCGATAACCGTTGTCGCTACCATTATTTGGGTTTCACCCCTGACAAAACGTTCCATTTCATAATCCTTATCCTGTGGTTTCATCTGCCCATGAACTATTGAGATTTGATAGTCTGGTGAGGGAAATTCCCGTGCGATACTCTCATAACCATCCATTAGATCTTTATAGTCCAAGGCTTCACTTTCTTGAATCAAAGGGTAAACGATATAAACCTGTCTCCCTTTTTTGATTTCATCCTGTATAAAACGAAAGACTTTTAAGCGATTGGCATCATAACGATGTACCGTCTTCACTGGTTTTCGACCAGGTGGAAGTTCATCTATTACAGAAATATCAAGGTCTCCATAAAGACTCATCGCCAGGGTTCTTGGAATCGGTGTTGCCGTCATGACCAAAACATGGGGAGGGAGAGCCCCTCCTTCGTTACCTTGCGGGCTTCCTTTATGCCATAATTTAGATCGTTGCGCTACGCCAAATCGATGTTGTTCGTCAATTATGGCCAAACCCAGGTTTTTGAATTGTACCTTGTCTTCTAGAACTGCATGTGTTCCAACCAGGATATTCAAATTTCCATTTTCGAGTTGATTGTGCAGAAATGTTCGCTCTGCGCGTTTGGTGGAACCCGTGAGTAAGGCGATTTTAATATCCATATCTTTGAGCAAATCTTTAAGCCCATGATAATGTTGCTGGGCCAAAATTTCGGTAGGGGCCATTAAGCAGGCCTGAAAACCATTATCAATGGCCAAAAGCATGCACATCATGGCGACAATGGTTTTCCCCGAACCCACATCGCCTTGTAGCAGTCGATTCATCTGGGCAGAACTACCCATATCATTTCGAATTTCTTTGATGACCCGCTTTTGGGCTTGGGTCAATTCGAAAGGTAAATGGTCATTGAAAAAGGAGTTGAATTGTTCGCCGACCTCAGTAAACGGCAACCCTTTTATTCTTTTCTTACGAGCCGCTTTTTTAGATAGCAGCTGTAGTTGAACAAAGAATAATTCCTCAAATTTCAGCCGAAACTGTGCCTTGGCCAGGAGCTCTTGACTTTTAGGAAAATGAATATTCAGCAGGCTATCTGCTTTAGAAATCAACTTTAATTCATCGATTAATGAAGTGGACAAGGTTTCTTCAAAATTGGCCTTTGTTTCTAAAAATAGCTGTTGTATCATTTTACTGATAGCCTTATTGGTCAAGCCCCGAGCACTTAGTTTTTCTGTGGAGGGATAAATGGGCTGCATACTGATTTTGACCCCAGCCTGGTGATCTTTTAATAGTTCCATTTCAGGATGTGGCATTGAAAAACTACTGCCGTAGCGATTTATTCGTCCAAAAATCACATAGGGTTCATTGATTTTAAGGTTTTCTCGAATCCATTTATGGCCTCTGAACCAAACAAGCTTCATCTCACCTGTACCATCTGCGAAGGAGGCTTCCAAACGCTTTCCTCTTTTTTGTTCTATGGTTTTGAGGTGCACCACTTTACCGACCACTTGAACATCGGCGCCACTGTCTTTCAATTCACTGACCTTATAGTATTGCGTCTTATCTAAATACCGGTTGGGATAAAGCTGTAAAAGGTCATTAAAGGTTTCTAGGCCCAATTCCGACTTTAAGGTTTCGGCACGATTAGGGCCTACGCCTTTGAGATAGACAAGGGGCGTATTTAGGATATCGGATGGCATCAAACGAAAATAATTAAAAAGCCCACTATTCCCCAAAGGGTAAATTTTGAAATCCGTTTAAGCGTAGCTATTTAAAGAAGTACATTTGAATTGATTTTTGATCCTATCATAGTATGAAGAATTGGTTTTGGGTGTTATGTATGACTTCTATCTGCAGTTTTTCTCAACGACAGGAAAGTGTGGATTTTACCAAAATCAATGCTGAAATTTTTCCTGTCTTTCAAGAAAAGGAAATAAGGGTCAGCGGAACCTACTTTTTTCGGGTTGTTAAGAAGACGGACTCCATTTTTCTTGATGCCATGAATATGGACTTTACTCATGTGGAATTAAACGGCAGACGTATAAAGTATTATAATTCGGGTGAGAAAATAGGATTTAAGGCACCTAAGAATCTAGGAAATTACAAGCTATTCTTACGTTACACATGCCAACCTGTTCAGACGGTTTACTTCATGGGGCGCGGTCCATTTTCAGACTCAGGTCAAATTTGGACCCAAGGCCAAGGGAAATATACCAGTCATTGGTTGCCATCTCTGGATGATATGACTGATAAAATAGAGTTTGATTTAACTATCCGGACTGATGAGGAATATGAGGTCATTGCCAATGGTAGACTAACCGATAAAATAGCAAAAGGAGGAGTAACGGTTAGAAAGTTCGATATGAAACAACCAATCAGCAGCTATCTTACCGCGTTTGTGATGGGTACTTTTGATAAAAAAGTCCTTCAATCCGAATCGGGAATTCCTATTGAACTTTATTATGAGCCAAAGGATTCTTTACAATTTGAACCCACTTATCGCTATAGCAAAGAAATTTTTGATTTTTTGGAAGAAGAAATCGGGGTGTCCTATCCATGGCAGAACTATAAACAAGTGCCCGTTCAAGACTTTCTCTATGCTGGAATGGAAAATACTACCTGTACCATTTTTTCCAATCAATATGTCATTGATTCCACGGCCTTTGTGGACAAAAACTATGTCAATGTCAATGCCCATGAACTCGCACATCAATGGTTTGGTAATTTAGTGACGGAAGAAAGCGGGAATCACCATTGGCTACATGAAGGTTTCGCGACCTATTATGCCTACTTGGCCGAAAAAAAGTTGTTCGGGGAAGATCATTTTTATTGGAAAATGTACCAAACAGCAAAAACACTGTATAACCTTTCCGAGAACGAAGGGGGTGAGGCGCTGACCAACCCCAACGCGAATAGTTTGACCTTTTATGAAAAAGGAGCTTGGGCTTTATTGGCACTTAGGGAACATGTAGGGGATACGTCTTTTAGAGCGGGAATTGAAAGGTATCTGAATACATATGCTTTTAAAAATGCAACTATTGCCAATTTTCTTAAAGAGATGGAAAAGGCTTCCGGCAAAGATTTGCAATTCTTCAGGCAAGGTTGGTTAGAGAACGAAGTGTTTCCATGGGCGGAGGTTAAGACTATCTTAACCAACAAGAGCCGATCTCTACATCGTTTCTTTAAGCTACAGGAAGAAATGAAGGATTCCAGTTTTTTGGATGAAGAAAGGCTACTGGGCTTTTGGAGTGATGAAGTTCCCTCTCCGTTTAAAAGAGAATTCTTGTTTACATACGGTTCTCAAATATCAGATTCAGCATTGGTCAAGCTCGTCGAAAATGAAACACTGCACGTCCGTCAAACTATGGCAATGGTCACTCAAAAAGTAACACAAGTGCTTCGACCTACTTTTGAATCATTTTTGCGGGATAAAAGTTATGTTACCCAAGAAACAGCATTATTAAAGCTGTGGCAGGCTTTTCCTGAAAAGCAGCACTACTATTTAGATGTTTTGGATGGGGTAGTGGGCCTACCCAATAAAAATGTCCGCATCTTATGGCTGACATTGGCTTTGATTACCGAAAATTATCGCTTGGAAGAGAAGAAGTCTTTCTATAGCGAACTAAATGGTTACACCGCTTCTTGGCATAATTTTGAAGTACGGAGATTGGCTTTTTCCTATTTAAATCAAATTCAGGCCTTAAATCAACAAAGTTTGGAAAACTTGATTGAAGCCTCTGACCATCATGTTTGGCAATTCAAAAAATCCTCAAGAAATTTAATGCAAGGAATATATAGCACTAAGGAGGGTAAACAATTATTTAATGATTTAAAGCCCCAACTTTCTGATGAATTGCTAAAGGTCTGGGAATTGGTTTTGAACCCAAAATAGAAAGGTTTATTGCTTAGCAACGATATTAAAAACAGTCTGAATGGTAGGTCTAGCCCTCAGGTTAAACTCAGGATGAAATAAATTAAATACCTCATTTTAAGCATATTGGGTTCAATTATTTCTCGATTGCAATCGAAATGACAAATGGTCAATAAATATTGAGTATGCTTTCCTATTTTTAATTAACGATTTTAACTAATAACTATTTGATGAGGGCATTGGTCATATCTGGGGGAGGAAGTAAGGGTGCATTTGCAGGCGGAGTAGCGCACTACCTGATGAAAGAGGCCGAAAGAGAATATGACATTTTGGTAGGGACCTCTACCGGAAGCCTACTGATATCACACTTGGGACTTGGTAAGATTGATAAAATCAGGGAAATATATTCTTCTGTCAATCAAGAAAGTATTTTCAATAATTGTCCTTTTACTATCAAGAAAAAATATGGTTCTGATATCATTTCGATGAACCATTGGAACATCTTAAAAAACTTTCTTAAGGGGAAAAAGACCTTTGGGGATAGTGAAAATTTAAGAGGCCTCATTCGAAACAGTATTACCCAACAAGAATTTAAAACCTTAAAAAATGGGCCCAAGGATATTGTGGTAACTGTCTCGAACCTTTCCCTCAATCGTATTGAATACAAATCTATTAATGATTTTGATTATGACGAATTCTGTGACTGGATTTGGATTTCAGCCAATTACACCCCTTTCATGAGTTTGGTTCGAAAGAACGGTTGTGAGTATGCCGATGGTGGCTTGGGGAGTTTAGTTCCCATAGAAGAGGCAATTCAACGAGGTGCCACCGAAGTCGATGTAGTGGTTTTGCGAACGGAGGTCAGTTATTATAATCGAATGCCTTCACGTAATCCCTTTGAACTGTTGACCAATATGATGTCATTTGTTTTGGATCGTATTGAAAACCAAAACATAAGGGTAGGTAAATTTGTTGCCAATCAAAATGATGCCATTATCAATCTGTATTATACCCCAACCGTTTTAACCACCAATTCCCTAATCTTTAATAAAGAAAAAATGACATTATGGTGGAAAAAGGGGTATCTCTATGCCAAAAATAAAAATGTGGAAAGCATGCCCATCGAACCTGACTTGCAGGAGTAAGGCTAAAACTCAACCTTAAGTGTCAAGCATTAAGTTTAGGAGCAAAGGTTGTTTTTCAATACCAATCACATTGGGTTATTCAGCATAAAAATATTAACCCTTCGGGTGATAGGGGCTTCTACCATAACTCTCCGACCTCTTTTTTGATAAAAGATAGCGCGGTATTGGAAGGAGACTGTTTCTCCATACTTTGATTTAAAATGTCTTCCCGAAGTTTATTGGCAGAATCGGATTGGCTCATTCCAGCTGAACGAATAATCTGTATTGTGGCATTTTTTGTAGCTTTGATAATATTCCAGCATTCATCGCTCATATAGATTTGCTGGGACAAATTATGTTCGAACTCATTTTCGATTTGTTTGATCAACAGGTTCTCATAGTTCGATTTGTCTTGACCTTTGGGGGCCACTCTTACGACCAAACTGTTGATGGCGATACGTTCCAAGAACAAGACCATACGTTCATAAGCTTGTAATCGTACAGGGATTGTATCTTTCTGTGAGTCTTTATGTAATAAAAACCTACGCCGTCCCTCCTCATTTTTAGTATGCAGTCTAAAAAAATAAAAGGCAATGGCTCCTGTAACTACCGCAGGTAATAAATAGGCAAATAATTGAAAGATATCGTCTCCGCTCATGGTTTGGTTTGGTTTGGTTTTGATGTCTTAAGAACGGAATTTAATTCTTAAAAGTATGCGTAAGATTACCGGAATTCTGTCTTGAGCTTTTCATAGAATCCTTTCGCATCCGATGACAAACGAATAAGAACCCCTTCTTTAAAATTACCATCCCTTACCAATACCTGAACTTGTTCAGGTTTTAAGCCTTCTATGGTAATTAGTGCATTAGCTACCGATACCGCTTGCTGATAGGTGGTTGTAAACTCCCCCGTAATATTCAACCCCTCAACGATAACCATACGACTAGGATTGGCCACTACTATTTCCCCAATCTTCCCAATCAGTGCTTTTGCTTCCGTACTAAGTTGCGCGCCGCTATCACTACCAAAAAGAAAATCCAAACTATTGGAAAATAAAACATCGCCATTATTCACACCTACTTGTGCTTCTTGGCCTAAAGTCTTCTTGGCCTGGGTCAAAATTACGATAGCAGTAGAATCATTACGGCTAAAGTCATCGGTGATAAAAGCCATTTGTTCTTGCTTTTCTTTTAAGCTCTCCAAGGCTTTATTCACAGTCTCCGTATTTTGTTTGGAAATTTGTGAAAAGCTACTGAGGTTTTTCAAAAGGGTAGCATTGGCATCTCGCAGTTCGGTATTTTCTTTTTCGAATAATTTGGCATTGGCCTCGCTAGAGTTAATTTGCCGATTGGCCTTTGAGATAGCGCCGTTTAAGAGGCTTATGCTATCTTGTAATTGCGTAATTTCTTCAATCAAGTCTTTTTTCTTTTGTCCTACCAGTGATAATGAAAACAACACTAAAAAAAGGACAATGGTAGTTTTAGGCATGAGCTGTCTTTTGCTATGGTAAAATGGCAACTCCTTTAATTTCAACCTTCTTTTAAACATTGCCATATTTTTAATTGGGATTGAACTAAATTTAATTTACCGCTAAGATAACTATCATCATTTATTTTCCAGCGCCCAAATAATCCAAAGCAATTTCTGTCATCGCTTTTACCCCCAATTGCATTCCAGCATCGTCAATAAAAAAATCTGGGGTATGATGCGGATAGGACGCTGTATTACCAGGGGTCATTCCTCCCAAAAAGAAGAAGAAACCGGGAATATCCCTTTGATAATAAGAAAAGTCCTCTGCCCCAGTAATGGCCTTTTGAGCAATTACATTTTCTGCACCCGCAACCCGTTTTAAGGTGGGCAATACCTGTCTTGCCAATTCGGGAACATTAAAGGTAATGTCGGTGGCATCTTTTATCTCGCAGGTTGCCTCACCGCCGTAAGCTTTCGCAATGGTCGAAACCATTTCTTTCATTCGTTTGTTGATCATGTCCTTCATATCATAATCGAGTGTGCGAATGGTCCCCAACATTTCGGCTGATTCCGGAATAATATTGAAACGCACACCACTCTTTATTTTTCCTACGGTGATGACGGCCGCTTCATTCGTTAAGTTGGCCTCTCGACTAATAATCGTCTGTAATCCATCAATGATTTTAGCACTGATCAAGATAGGATCTACACCGCTCCATGGCTGGGAACCATGGCTTTGTTTTCCTTTGACCTTAATGGTGAAGCTTTGTGCGGCGGCCATAGCACCGCCTATTTTAAAGCGAATTCTTCCTACTGGGGTTTGAGAATTGATATGTAATCCGAAAATTGCATCGACATCTGGATTTTTCAAAACTCCTTCCTTGACCATTAATAGGGCTCCGCCTTCTTCACCGGGTGGTGCACCTTCTTCAGCAGGTTGAAAAATGAACTTAACCGTTCCATGGATTTTGTCTTTGTTTTTTGACAATACTTCTGCCACTCCCATAAGAATGGCGGTATGCGTATCGTGTCCACAAGCATGCATCACCCCAACCTTTTCGCCCAAAAATTCAGTGGTTACCGTTGATTTAAATGGAAGTTCATTGCGCTCTACAACAGGTAATGCATCAATATCGGCTCGTAGTGCAACGACTTTACCTGGGTGATCACCTTTTAAAATACCAACTACCCCTGTATATGCTACTCCCGTAGTAACTTCTATGCCGAGGGATTTTAAATGTTTGGCAATTTTTTCCGAGGTCTTGAACTCTCGATTGCTCAACTCAGGATTTTGGTGAATGTCATGTCTCCATTCAATTACCTTTTGTTCTATGGCTTCATAATCCCTTTCCAAATTAGGTCCTTGTGCGAATAATGTTGCCGTGGCTATTGCGAAAAGCGCTGTAATCTTTTGTTTCATTATCTCGTATTTAAAATTTTATAAGGCGAAAGCCCTGGTTTTGTAATTGTATCAATGCCGTCATTGCCGAAAGTGAGAGTTGCACTCCCGAAATCGTCTCCTCAATCGGAAGGTTCCTTGAGAAGGATGACTGCCCACAGAGCATAAATTCCACTCCAGCATCCATGAGTTGGGAAATCATATCTGCGTTCGGATTTTCAACACCGTATCTTTTCTTGTAGGCCTCATGTGTCAGAAGGTCTTTCGAAGCTTTGCCATGCACTACCAAAGCTACGTTCATCCTATCCAAGGTTACCCCACTTTGCGCATGCATATTCAAGAAACGGGCTGCTGTTTCAATACTGGTATTTAATTGGGACAGACCTTCAGGACTGTTGACAATATCAAATACCACTTTAAACTCCGAATTCGGCGTTATCTTATAATCTGGATTGTCTATGGCCCAAACTTTTCCGTAGTCAGATATAATCGGTCCTGCACTTTTATCTTGTGAAAACCCCAAATGTGTTATTCCTGCAAAAAGGAGGAACAAGCGGTAATTTATCTTCATTGATGACAAGATATTAAATGGATTTCAATTATTACGCTGTTTAAAACTAATGAAGACAAGATTTTTTGAAACTCTTATTAATGGCTAATTTCACTACCGGTTTAAAGTTGGAGTTTATGTCGTATTTAGAGGAATTAAATGAGGCGCAACGCGCCCCTGTATTGCACAAAGAAGGAGCATTGATGGTGATTGCAGGAGCGGGTTCCGGAAAAACCCGTGTCTTGACCTATCGCATTGCCCATTTAATGGAGCAAGGGGTAGATTCCTTTAATATCCTTGCATTGACCTTTACCAATAAGGCAGCACGTGAGATGAAAAAGCGGATTGCCGATATTGTTGGGCCTTCAGAAGCGAAAAACCTATGGATGGGTACTTTTCATTCCATATTTGCACGCTTATTGCGTTACGATGGTGATAAACTGGGCTTCCCCAGTAATTTTACCATTTACGATACCCAAGATTCCCAACGGTTGATTGCTTCCATCATCAAAGAGATGGGCTTGGATAAAGATATTTATAAGTACAAACAGATTCAGAATCGAATTTCTTCATACAAAAACAGCCTGATAACGGTAAAGGCCTACTTCCAAAATCCTGAACTACAAGAATCTGATGCCATGGCTAAGCGCCCAAGGTTGGGGGAAATTTATCAAAACTATGTTGACCGATGTTTCAAGGCCGGTGCTATGGATTTTGATGATTTACTATTGCGTACCAATGAACTATTGAACCGATTTCCTGAGGTATTGATGAAATATCAAGAACGGTTTAAATATATTTTGGTTGATGAGTATCAAGATACCAATCATAGTCAGTACTTGATTGTTCGCGCTTTGGCCGATAGGTTTCAGAATATTTGTGTGGTGGGTGATGATGCGCAAAGTATTTATTCGTTTAGGGGGGCCAACATCAGTAATATCCTAAACTTTCAAAGGGATTATGATGATGTTGGTGTATATCGATTGGAGCAGAATTATCGTTCGAGCAAGAATATCGTAAATGCGGCGAATTGCATCATTGCCAAGAACAAAAACCAACTTGAAAAGGTCGTTTGGACGGCCAATGACGAAGGGAATAAAATCATTGTTCATCGAAGTGATACCGATGCGGAAGAAGGGCGATATGTTGCTAGTTCCATTTTTGAAAATAAAATGCAAATGCAACTCAAGAATGGGGAATTTGCCGTTCTGTACCGCACGAATTCACAATCACGTGCGATTGAAGACGCTTTGCGCAAAAAAGATATTCCATATCGCATTTATGGAGGGCTTTCTTTTTACCAAAGAAAGGAAATTAAAGATGTATTGGCCTATTTGCGTTTGGTCATCAATTCCAAAGATGAAGAGGCCCTTAAACGAATCATCAATTTTCCGACCCGTGGTATAGGGCAAACTACGGTAGATAAGCTAATTGTAGCCGCCAATCACTACAATCGTTCCATTTTTGAAGTGATGGAACATTTAGACCAGTTGAATCTCAATTTGAACTCAGGCACAAAAAACAAACTACATGATTTCGTGACCATGATCAAAAGTTTTCAGATCATGAACGAAACAGTCGATGCCTTCACATTAGCAGAGCATGTGAGCAAGAAAACGGGCCTATTGCTAGAAATGAAGAAGGATGGCACTCCTGAAGGTATTGCCAGAATGGAAAATATCGAGGAGTTGCTCAACGGTATTCAAGATTTTGTGGAAGGGCAAAAAGAACTGGCTGATGCTACAGGGAGTTTGACCGAGTTTTTGGAAGATGTAGCACTGGCCACCGATATGGACAAAGATATTGGTGATGATGACCGGGTAGCCTTAATGACGATTCATTTGGCAAAGGGATTGGAGTTTCCGTATGTATATATTGTAGGCATGGAGGAAGACCTATTTCCCTCGGCCATGAGTATGAACACCAGAAGTGAGTTGGAGGAAGAACGACGTCTATTCTATGTGGCCTTGACCAGGGCAGAGAAACAGGCGTATCTGACCTATACCCTTAACCGCTATCGTTGGGGAAAGTTAATTGATGCCGAACCCAGTCGCTTTCTAGAAGAAATAGACGAACAATTTGTAGAAAACCTGACCCCGGTTAATGATGGTTATCGTTACCAATCCATGATAAAAGACGACATCTGGGGTGAGGTGGATAAAAGTAAGTTGAGACAGGTCAAACCTAAAAATGGCACACCACCTTCTGCAAATCGCCCCTCTCAAAACCAGTTACGACGGTTACGTAAATTAAAGCCTGATTTGGGTACTTCTTCAACGGTAGCTGCTGTTGGTGCGGACTTACAAGAAGGAGTTTTGGTCAACCACACTCGATTTGGTAAAGGCAAGGTCTTAAAAATTGAGGGGGTTGGTAATGATAAAAAAGCTGAGATTCAATTTGAACAGGGCGATATAAAGAAGTTATTACTGCGCTTTGCCAAGTTGGAGGTACTTTCCTAAATCCGTTATTATATGTAACTTAGAGTATGGCTGAATTTATTAGGCTGTATGAAGAAAATCCTGAGGCGAGGCGATTGGATGAGATTGCCAATATTCTTCGAAGGGGTGGTCTTGTGATTTATCCTACAGATACAGTCTACGGACTAGGATGTGATATTTCAAATACCAAAGCCTTAGAACGCATAGCCCGAATAAAGGGAATCAAACTATCAAAGGCAAATTGGTCTTTTGTTTGTGCTGATTTGAGCAATCTTTCTGATTTTGTACGCCAAATTGATACGGCTACATTTAAGATACTGAAGCGTGCCCTACCCGGGCCATATACCTTTATACTCCCTGGAAACAATAATCTTCCCAAAGATTTTAAGAAGCGAAAGACGGTGGGTATTCGGGTTCCTGATAATAATATCATTACCAGCTTGGTGCGAACGTTGGGTAATCCCATTGTATCCACATCCATTCATGACGAGGATGATGTATTGGAATATACCACAGATCCTGAATTGATATTCGAAAAATGGCAGAATCTGGTTGACGTGGTCATTGATGGGGGATATGGTGACAATGTAGCATCAACCGTAATTGATTTATCACGGGTATCACCTGAAGTCATTCGAGAGGGTAAGGGCTCTTTAGATATTTTGTAAGGAAACAAAAAAGGCGGTCAATTGACCGCCTTAAACATCTTTTGGAGTGGAAGTGGAAGTTTAGTTTCCAGAACCGCCGATGGCTGGATCTTTCATACCTTCTTCAATCATGCTATAAAACTGGTCCAGTTTAGGTAGCACCACAATTCGAGTTCTTCTGTTTCTTGCTTTATCTGTTGTTGAAACGGGAATAAACTCTGCTCTACCGGCTGCTGTCATTCTTTTTGGGTCTACACCGTAATCTTTTTGAAGGATTCGAACAATCGATGTGGCGCGTTTAGCGCTCAAATCCCAGTTATCTAAAAGAACACCGCTTCGATAAGGTACATCGTCGGTATGGCCCTCAACCATAAATTCAAAATCAGGTTTGTTATTGACCACCTTAGCTACTTTACCCAATACTTCTTTCGCTGCGTTGGTCACATTGTAACTTCCGCTTCTAAATAGCAATTTATCAGATATTGATACGAATACTACGCCTTTTTCAACACTGACCTCGATATCTTGGTCATCTAGATTGCCCAATACTCCTTTTAAACTCTGAACCAATGAAAGGTTTACAGAATCTCGGCGTGTCACGGCATCTTGTAATCTTCTAATGGTCAAATCTTTTTCCCGAAGGCTTTCTAAAGATTTTTCAAGGTTTTCTGCACCTTTTGCCGTTAGGGTCGTTAAATCACCCATATTGTTAATCAATTCTTGATTGTTGGCTTTAAGAAAAGCATTCTGCTCCTCCAAGGCTTTCATTTTAGATGTGGCTGTTGCCTTCTCTTCCAAACAATCATTGAGCTTTACGGAAGCAGAATTCAATAAATCTTGGGTTTCTTTGTGTTTTGCCTCAAGATCGGCGTATTTCTTTTGGGAGACACAGGAGGTCAAAAGGACGGCCAAACCAAGAATCCCTAGAAAAACTTTCTTCATAATATTATATTTTAAAGGTTAAATAGAATCGATTTTAAATGGATAGCTCGCCAAAATTATATAAAAACCTAGTGGGCGTTGGTACTCCATCGTTAATCTTTTACTAAAATGTTAAAATTATTCACTTGATGTACGAAGTGGGACCACACTATGGATTTTATGGGGTAGTATTTTATCAAAAATTTAGACTTCTCCCTCTTTCTAAAAATACGTCGAAAGTTCTTATAAAAGCTGATATGGGCGCGAAAAATGGCCCAAGCATGAAGGACTCGAAATTGAAAAACAAAACGGACAGCTGCAATACCATCCAGTAATAGTCTAGTGAAGATGATAGAAAGTGCTGTTTTTGTAGGAAGGTTTTTGGCTATGGTATACAATGAATTTCGAAAATTGAGAAAAGTCTTGTTCGGATTTGAATTCTTAAGTGTTGATCCGCCGAGATGATAAACACTACTTTGCCCAATGTAGTAAACCTTGTGCCCTGCGTTCTTGGCCCGCCAACAGAGGTCTACCTCTTCTTGATGGGCGAAATATGATTCGTCAAATCCTTCTAAATCCTTGAATAATTCAGTACGAATGAACATACAAGCTCCAGTCGCCCAAAAAATCTCTATGGTGTCATCATACTGTCCTTTATCTTCTTCCAATACCTGAAATATTCTGCCCCTGCAAAAGGGATAGCCCAATTGGTCAATGAATCCGCCACCAGCCCCGGCATATTCGAAATACCCCGGTTGATTCAAATCTAATATCTTCGGTTGAATTATCCCGATTTCCTGATTCTTATCAAAAAGCTCCATTACTGGATCCAACCAATTTTCAGTGACCTCAACATCAGAATTGAGTAGGCAGTACACATCGGCATCTATATTTCTTAGTCCTAGGTTATACCCTCCAGTAAACCCAAGGTTCTTTTCATGCTCAATAATCTTTACTGACGGAAAATCCTTTTTCAAAATAGCTTTTGAATCGTCAGTAGATGCATTGTCGATTACGTATATATCGGCTACATCTGAATAGCGCAGTACACTAGGTAAATACTTTTTCAGCAACCCGGCCCCGTTCCAATTTAGTATGGCAATGGCTATCTTCAAAACGGCTGCAAATTAAAGGCTAAATTCAGGAATATCCTTTAGAAACAAATACTTTTCTTTTATAACATCCATTTGACAATAGTAATGATGAAGTCCGTTGGTGACCATGAGAAATTTTGAATTTACCTTGGTGTTATATCTGGCGATTTGGTCAAAAGTCTTTTGATCTACAGTTATTTGGGGAGCTTTACATTCCACTAAAAGATGTATATCCCCCTCAACGTTAAAGACCACGATATCATATCTCTTTTTTAGACCATTTATGGTCAACTGTTTTTCAACATTGATATGACTTAGTGGATAGTTTTTATTTTCATGTAGGTAATGAATAGTATGTTGCCGAACCCATTCTTCTGGTTGAAGCAAGACAAACTTTTTACGAACGATGTCAAAAATACGGAGCTGATTTTCGGTATTTTTAACTCGAAAATTGAACTTAGGAAAATTCAAAGGTTGCATCGCGCAAAAGTCAGTATTTTTTAGCAATGGACGAAGTAAAACGTATTGTATCCGATATAAAATCCAAAAACCTTAAACCCATTTATTTTTTAATGGGAGAGGAGCCGTATTATATTGATAAAATATCTGACTTTATAGCAAAAAATGTACTGACCGAAGAGGAACGCGGTTTTAACCAGATGGTTATTTATGGCAAAGATACTTCAGTAGATGATGTCATTTCACAGGCCAAACGTTTTCCAATGATGGCCGAACACCAAGTGGTCATCGTAAAAGAGGCGCAACATCTCTCAAGGAGTATCGAACAATTTTGTACTTATGTCGAAAAGCCGCAACAATCAACGGTTTTGGTCGTCTGTTACAAATACAAAAAACTTGATAAGCGTAAAAAGCTTTACAAATCTGTTTCGAAGTCAGGAATTCTCTTCGAAAGCAAAAAGTTATATGAAAATCAAGTAGCTGATTGGATAAGACGTGTTTTATCTGGCAAAGGTTACGGTATCTCTCCTAAATCAGCCGCGATGCTGGTAGAATACTTGGGTACTGACCTGAGCAGAATCGATAATGAGCTTCAAAAGCTTTACCTCACTATTGAAAAGGGACAGGAAATCGTTCCTGAATTGATAGAAAAGCATATAGGTATAAGTAAGGATTACAACAATTTTGAACTTAAAAAGGCTATAGCCGAGCGTGACCTCAAAAAGGCCAGTAGAATTGTTCGCTATTTTGCACAAAACCCGAAAGACAATCCATTTGTCGTAACAGTAACCCTATTACACACCTTTTTTTCAGAATTATTACAATACCATGGGTTAAAGGACCAATCTCCAAGATCAGTCGCTCAGCATCTTGGTATAAACCCCTATTTTGTTGGGGAGTATCAAACCGCATCAAGACATTATCCTATGAAAAGGGTAAGCCGTATCATTTCAGGCTTACGAGAGCTTGATTTAAAGGGAAAAGGGCTCGGCGCGCATAACATATCCCATGGCGATTTATTAAAAGAATTATTAGGATTGATGTATTGAAAATTATTTTTTGTCAATACTGTACTTTCCTGGCCCCAATAAAATGATGACTGCAAAAAATGTGGCGTAAAGCCAAGCTTTTTCTTGAGTACTAAAGGGGTCAGCCCCGTGAACAATCAAAGCGGCAACTAACATAGTAATCAATACTGGGATTGCCGCCAACCGTGTTTTAAACCCAATAATAATGAGTATCGGAGCTGCAAACTCAGCCAATACGGTTAAAAACAGTGATGGGCCGGATCCAATTCCGATAGGATTGGGAAATTCTAAGTCTCCCGAAATCAATTTCTGAAGTTTTGGATATCCATGGACAAGCATCATCATCGAGGGGATAATTCGCAATAGCGCAAGACCAATGTGCGTTAAAAGACTATTTTTCATTTTGGGGGATTTATTTAACAAAGCTAAAATATTTAACGACAACTTCGAACCTGAGTTGAGAAAGGAAATAAAACAAAAACATCTAAAAGGTACAAAGTGTTTCTTGATGTAAACCTTTTTTCCTGAATTTGTATTTAAAAAGTACTTTTATTGATCAATCAATTTTTTAAAGTTCTCCAAATGAACAAATTACTGTATTTCTTGTTTTGTACTTCTTTTAGTGTTTTAATGCTGAAGGCTCAGAGCTTTCAGTTCAAAGCGGCAGATATTGATATTGCCTACCATAAGTATTCCTTAAAAAATGGATTGACCCTTTTGGTTCACGAGGATCATAAAGCACCGATTGCAGCGGTAAACGTTTGGTACCATGTGGGATCAAAAAATGAAAAACCTGGAAAAAGCGGTTTTGCACATTTGTTCGAACACCTCATGTTCAACGGCAGTGAAAATTACAATACCGATTATTTTGAGGCCCTTGAACGTATTGGGGCAACGGATCTCAACGGAACCACCAATAACGATAGAACCAATTACTTTCAAAATATTCCAACCTCGGCCTTAGATCAAGTATTGTTTTTGGAATCTGATAGAATGGGTCATCTACTGGGTGCAATCGATCAAGATCGGTTGGAGGAGCAACGCAATGTGGTAAAAAACGAGAAACGGGAAAATGAAAATCAACCTTATGGCATGCAATGGGAGTATGTTGTAAAAGCGTTGTATCCGAAAGGGCATCCGTATTCGTGGACAGTTATCGGGGAAATGGAAGACATTAACGCAGCCACACTCGAAGATGTGCAGCAATGGTTTACCTCATATTACGGTGCTGCGAATGCCGTGCTAGCCATAGCCGGTGACGTAGATCCCGATGAGATCTATCAAAAAGTCGTAAAATATTTTGGTGATATTCCGTCAGGGCCAACCATTGAACGTCAGGAGGTAAATATTCCCCATAAAGTTTATGATTCCCGTCAAGTTTATGAAGACAGGGTCAATGAAACTAGGGTTCTGTTTGTATGGAACACCCCAGAATTCGGTTCAAGGGAAGATTTACATTTTGATTTGATTTCCTCAATCCTTTCCTCAGGAAAAAATTCCAGATTATACAAAAAGTTTGTTTATGAGGACCAATCCGCAAGTCGTGCTGCGGCATTTCAATCGTCCAGTGAGATTGCCAGTCGCTTTGTGGCCTATTTGAATGTGATACAAGGTCAAGATTCGGGGAAACTGGAAAAAGAGCTCTGGGATGAAATCACAAAATTTATCGAAGAGGGTCCGACGGAGGACGAGCTCAAAAGGGTAAAAGCGCAATATTTTGCCAATTTTATCAAAGGCCTTGAGCGAATAGGAGGCTCAGGTGGTGTTTCTGATATTTTAGCCTCCAATGAAAGCTATCATGGTGATGCGTCTTATTACAAAACCCAATTGAAATATATAGAAGATGCCACAGTTGACGATTTAAAAGAGACGGCAAAAAAATGGTTGACCAAAGGAAAACATATATTGGTATGCAATCCTTTCCCTGATTTCACTGTCGATAAACCTTCAATAGATCGCAGTAAATTACCAGAATTAGGTGTTCAGAAGAGCTCTTCATTTCCTGAAATACAACGTACTACGCTTTCGAACGGTTTAAAGGTCATCCATGCCGAACGAAAAGGGGTGCCCACAATGGTATTGAGTTTGATAACTGATGCAGGGTACAAAACAGATTATCTATCAAGCCCGGGAACAGCTGAGTTGGCCATGAATCTTTTAGATGAGGGGACAGCAGAAAAGACTGCCCTTCAAATTAATGAGCAGTTACAATTGCTTGGTGCTTCGTTAAGTATTTATTCAAACCAAGATCAGTCCAACATGTATATGTCAACGCTAAAACCAAGTTTTGACGAAAGTCTTGCGTTATTTGCCGATGTGCTATTACATCCGCAGTTTCCACAAAAAGAGCTTGACCGATTGAAGAACGAGCAAATAAATACAATCAAACAAGAACAGACAGAACCCATTGATATGGCATTGCGTGTGATGAATAAGTATTTATATGGGGATGATCACCCTTACAATTCTCCTTATACCGGGTCCGGCTATATAGAGACTGTGGAAAAAATGACGAGAAACGATGTCATGGCGTTCTACAATTCTTGGATAAGGCCCAACAACGCCACTTTAGTCGTTATCGGTGATGCTTCAATAGACGACTTAAAACCTAAACTTGAAAAGGCTTTTGGCAAATGGCAAAGAGGTGACGTGCCCTCAGTTCCTTTTAATACACCAGTGACCCATACCAAAAACACCTTATATCTCATGGATAGGCCAGAATCCGAACAATCCGTCATCCTTGCAGGACATTTGACCCATAAATATGGAGGGGTTTCAGAAGTGGCCCTTGAACAGATGATGAGTATTCTTGGAGGGGATTTTACCTCTCGCATTAACATGAATTTACGTGAAGACAAGCGATGGTCCTACGGAGCCAGTGGCTTTGTTTTAGGGTCTAAGGAAGAACGCCCATTCTTGGTCTATGCCTCTGTACAAACCGATAAAACGGCCGAATCGGTAACTGAATTCAAAAAGGAAATAACTGAATTTATCACCATTCGGCCACCAAACCAAGAAGAGTTGGATAAGGTCAAAACCAATCAAGTATTGAAGTTACCTGGGCAATGGGAAACCAATAGCGCCATTGATGATTCGATAAGTGAATTATTGCGTTACAACCTGTCTGACGACCATTACCAGACCTATGACCAAAGTGTTCGAAACCTTACCCTTAATGATATCAAAAAGGTGGGCGAGTCCGTTATCAAACCTGAGGAGATGAATTGGTTTATTGTCGGTGACCGCGCCAAAATCATCACAAAATTAGAACAACTTGGTTTTGATAAAATTATTGAAGTTGATGCCGATGGAAACCCTTTGGCTTCGGCAATGCGCGAACAAAAAATCGAAATAAAAAATTAAAGCTTTTTTTAGAACAAGATGTTAGCGCAATCTGGGATAGTCTGCCGGGTTGGCCTCATGCATAATGGCATAGACCTTTTCAAAGATATCCTCTTCGTTGGGCTTTGAAAAATAATCTCCATCAGAGGCATATGCTGGTCGATGTGCCATGGCAGAAAGTGTTTGAGGGGCGCTGTCCAAGTAATGATAGGCTCCTTGCTTTTCAACTATCTCCTGTAATAAATAGGCCGAACCTCCGCCAGGAACATCTTCATCGATGACAAGCAGGCGATTGGTCTTTTGAACACTTTTAACGACATCATGATTGCGGTCGAAAGGCAGCAGTGATTGCGCATCGATGACCTCTGCATCGATACCAACTTCTAGAAGTTCTTTGGCCACTTTTAAGACCATACGCAAAGTAGATCCATAGGAGACCAAGGTTATATCGGTACCTTCTTTCATGGTCTCAACAACTCCAATAGGTGTGCAGAACAAGCCCATATTAGATGGTTTCTTTTCTTTGAGGCGATATCCGTTAAGGCTTTCAATAATCAGGGCAGGCTCATCACTTTTCATCAAGGTATTATAAAAACCAGCTGCTTTGGTCATATTTCGTGGGACCAAAATATGAATACCACGCAATAAGTGAACCAATCCGCCCATAGGGGATCCAGAATGCCAAATGCCTTCCAATCGGTGCCCACGTGTTCTTATAATGAGAGGTGCTTTTTGCTTGCCTACGGTTCTATAGTGTAATGATGCCAAATCATCGCTTAAGGTTTGTATAGCATAAAGGATATAATCAAGATACTGTATTTCGGCAATAGGTCGAAGTCCGCGCAAGGCCATTCCGATACCTTGGCCAATAATGGCAGTTTCCCTAATTCCGGTATCAGCAATGCGCTGGTCTCCAAACTTTTTTTGAAGTCCTTCCAAGCCTTGATTAACGTCACCAATGTTACCCGTATCCTCACCAAATACAAGGGCTTCGGGATATTTTTCAAACAGGGCATCAAAATTATCTCGGAGTATTATTCGTCCATCTACCAATTCAGGACTATCCTCGTATTCCGGATATACCTCTTCGATGGAAGTGGCCCTTCCTTTTGATTCACTGAACAGATGGGAACTGTATAATGGTTGTGTCTTCTTCAGATAGTTATGTATCCAACTTTGCAGTTGGTCCTTTGCTAGGTGTTCTTCTCCAATCACATAGCGCAGTGCTTTTCTAGTATAAGAAGCCAAATCTTTTTTAACGGGTTCATCAATGGCAATCAAATCATTTTTGATTTTATTGATAAACGATTTATTTGGACTTGCCCCGGCAAGATTATCCAACAAGGAAATAACTTGCTTTTTATCAGAGAGATGAGGACGGAGGAACTCGGCCCATGCTATTTTTTTAGCATTTCGGACCTCTTGTTTGCATGATTTTTCAATGGTTTTTAGAGTGTCTTCATCAGCAATATTGTTTTCGACAATCCATTCTTTGAACCTTTTATTGCAATCGTTTTCGCGTTCCCATTCCAATCGTTCAGCACTTTTGTATCGTTCGTGCGAACCTGAGGTCGAGTGTCCTTGTGGTTGGGTGAGCTCCGTAACGTGAATTAAAACAGGCACGTGTGACTCCCTGGCAATATCTGAGGCATTGTCATATGCATGAATCAAAGCAGTATAATCCCACCCCTTAACCTTTATGATTTCAAAACCCTCTTGGTCTTCATTGCGCTGAAATCCTTTTAGAGCTTCTGAGATATCACTTTTTATCGTGTGGTATTCTTGCGGAACAGAGATGCCGTATTCATCATCCCAAATGCTTATCACCATTGGTACCTGCATCACTCCGGCAGCGTTCATTGTCTCAAAGAAATGTCCTTCACTGGTACTGGCGTTACCTATCGTACCCCAGGCTACTTCATTACCATTGTTCGAAAAATTCGTTTGATCGATTCCCTGTACATTTCTGTACACTTTAGAAGCTTGTGCCAAGCCCAACAAACGTGGCATTTGGCCCGCTGTGCAAGAAATGTCAGCGCTGCTATTTTTCTGTCGGGTCAAATCTTTCCAACTTCCGTCTTCATTCAAACTATGGGTAACAAAGTGCCCCCCCATCTGGCGACCTGCACTCATAGGTTCTTTTTCCATGTCAGTTGTAGCATACAATCCATGAAAAAACTCTTTAGGGCCCAAATAGCCCAAGGCCATCATAAACGTTTGGTCACGATAGTACCCACTTCTAAAATCACCATCTTGAAAAGACCTGGCCATGGCCAACTGGGGCAGTTCCTTTCCATCGCCAAAGATTCCAAATTTTGCTTTTCCGGTAAGTACCTCTCTTCTTCCTAACAAACTACATTCACGACTGGTTACAGCAATTCGATAATCTTCTAAGATTTGAGATTTGAAATCATCAAAGGAAATATCGTTGCTTGTTTTTGGGTCGGTCTTCATGAAGCTCTCAAATATGTTGCAAAAGTATCAAAAAGATGGTTTCGTAAAAAACGCGAGCAGCTATATTTTATTTTTAAAATCATAAAAAAATAACCTAAACAGTGTTAAAAAAGCAATTCAAGACCGTTTTGTTAGATTGATATTATCGATTCTGTAATTAAAACCACTTTCTTGTAAAAAGTCCGGTAAGGGTTCTGGGGCTAATGGTTATAACGTATCGTATGCGTTCACCATAGTTTGGTTGCGAAATTTCATAGCCGTTATTGGAATAGATGGGAAAATACAGTTCAAAGAAATCGGTAACCAGATTTAATCGCACTCCAGAATCATATACAAATCGGGCCTTTTCTCCTTTGTTTTTGATGGCACCAACATCACCATACACCTCTATCCATTGCCAAAGGTTAAAACTGAGATTACTGGTAACCATCCAGTCATTTCCAAAACGTTCTTCAAAAATGGATTTAAACCCACCCTCCGATAGTACAAATTGTTGGCGGGTAATACCTGTTGCGTTTTGGGAGCGATTGAGATAGTTCAAATCAAAGAGGTAATCTGTAGGGCGGTCAAGTGCAAAACTGAAAAAGTCTGAATTGGTATTGTTCGTGATAAATTTTCCAGCATAAAATCTCAGATTCAGCTGTCTATTGGTAAAGTAAAGTGTTCGTTGTTCCCATTCGAAAGAAACTTTTGAAAAGTTATCTGCCACCTGCGCATCAACAATCCAAGACCTGAATTTGATAATATTATTATCAATATCACCATATCTGAGATTGAATACTGAAAAATCAGGGTCGGTATCGATTTCATCAATAATACTCGGATCAATATTCCTGAAGACATTCCTCATTCTGAAAAAAAGAAATTGCCTTCGATTCGAAATAAAGTCTTGAGGCCGCCATTGCAAACTTAGTGAAGGGGTAATCGTTGTAAACCGAGAGTTGACATCAAAAAACGACGTGCCTGCGCTTAAATTGTAGTTAAACGCATTAAGCTTTCCCTCGTTATAAAAGTGACGTTTGGTGAATCGTAAACTTCCGATAAGTGCGTTTTCGCGACTGGAATATTGTGGTTTAATATCAAAAATAAACTTTCGGTTGATGATGGTTCTATTGTTTAAACTAATACCTCCGGAAATACCGTTATTGGCGTCAAATCGAAATTCGGGTACCCAGAACAACTGGTTGTAGTAGGGGTTTTCAATATCCTTGAAAAATCGAAATTGCAGTTTTTTATTACTTGAGAGAAATCCGTTCAGACTTTTCCAATTGTCGCGCTGGTTGACTTCAGGAATCTTCTTGTCATAGTTCAGTACCAAACGACTCTCATTATTGTTCGGAATGTTAAATGTTCTGCTGGTATCGATATCGGTAAACCAATATTTAGATACTATTGAATCTTTTTGAAGTCCGAAAACTGAGATGGGTACTTTAGCACCGGTTCGATTTTTGATGACCAATGAAATGGAGTCTTCCGATTTTTTAACCTTTCCAATTTTAAAATCGATATTATCTCTTTGATCGACAAACTCTTTAAAAAACCAGTCTATATCTTTCGGTGCACGGCCTTTTAAAAATGATTCGAAGGTCTGGGCCTTAAGTTTCGGTTTTAGTTTATGCTCGTCATAGAATTCCGTGATACCCTTGTCAATAATTTCATAACCAATATATTCTCCTAGATAGGCCATACCTAGACCTGCTTTGTAGCGATTGGCAATTTTTTGGTTCCATCGGGTGAGCGAATCATTCGGAGTGCTCAAGGATTGATGGTCATTTCTCCTGACGGAAGCCATCTGCAGCAAATAATATTGCTCGTTGAAATCCATTTTGGCCAAGTTGTACGAACGAAATCCCCAAGTATTGGATAACTTACCCGTGAACTTTTTATCAGAATAGAATTCTTCAACATATTTGATCATCAAATAGTTGACAATCGCATCGAGAACCCACCTTTCTTTTCTCTTATCAAGATAAAGTGTCTCCCTAACAAAGCTGTTCAAAGCTGTTTTTAACAATTTCATTTCAAATTGAAACTGTTCGCTGTACGGTCTTATGAAACTAGGTAATAGATTAGGGCCATAAAATGGATTGCGATTATAATCCACCTCTGCGACCAACAAATTTTCATGGGGGTACTTTCCAAGGTTATTCTCAATGAAACGAGCTACCCGTTCAATGGAAATTCCTTTTCCCAGCTCACTGAATTTTGCAGTACTAATATCAATCGATAGGTTTAATGAACCTACTGAATGTTCCGAAAATCGTTTTTCGGGTGTTAATATGATATCACAACTTTTTCGGTTTGTACTAGAGAGCAGCGCGAAATTTCCTGCTGAAAAATTGGTTTGGTCTGATATTGCGAAATTGCTGGCAATGTTTAGTCCGCTCGGATACTTAAATCGAATCTCTGTATGGGTGACTCCGGTTGAAAGGTCGTTTAAATCTTTATTGGCATATAATTTCCAATCACCATCGAAAAGGGTTGGGGTCAAATACCAATCCCTTAAAAAATAACCATCCAAATATCCGTGACCATATTTCGTAAAACGACTGCTGGGCAAATTGATTTCATAGGTCAAGAAAAGTTCTATCGATTGGTTGGGCTTTAAAGGTCGTATCAATTCGAGCTTTATAATATCCCGGTCTGATAATCTCGCCCACTCAAGACCATTATATTCGCTATCTACAATACTTGTGATATTCGTAAACCCCCTATGTTTGTCTTTGGCAAGGTGAAGACTGCGATTAAACTCATTTCCGAACCTTTTTGCAAGAGCGGTTTTCTTGCTGGAATACGCATGGTTCCAATCATTAAAATACAATACTTCGTGTGCTGTAGATGAATTGTTACGATAGGTAAATCGTTGCTTAATCTCTATTGTATGGTTGGTAGAGTCAAGGGTTGCCTCTATATCGTTAAGGTGCTGTCCAAAAGATAATTTGAAGAATAGTATCCCCAGAATAGCAAGGAAAACACGGTGGGTTTTTGGTGTCAAGATGCTTCGTTAAAAATTTGGACTAAGGGTATGACCTTTGTAGAATGCATCGATGATTTCCACGACTTCATCTTCTGTATCGACCAATTGTATCAAATTTAAATCTTGGGCACTTATATTTCCAGCTTCGAGCATGGTATTTTTAATCCAATCAAGAAGACCACTCCAGAATTCCGTACCCACTAAAATGATGGGAAAGTTCTGTATTTTATGGGTTTGAATCAACGTCATTGCCTCGAATAGTTCATCTAAAGTTCCGAATCCCCCTGGCATTACCACAAACCCTTGGGAATATTTTACAAACATGACCTTGCGAACGAAAAAATAGTCAAAGTCAAGGCTTTTGTCGGAATCAATAAACGGATTATCGTGTTGTTCAAAGGGCAAATCAATATTCAGGCCCACAGAGGTACCACCTGCTTTATGCGCTCCCCTGTTTCCCGCTTCCATGATGCCCGGACCACCCCCAGTAATGACTCCGTACCCAGATTCGGCTATTCGTTTGGCTACATTCACGGCTAGTTCATAATATTTTTCACCAGGTTTTGTTCGGGCTGACCCAAAGATGGACACACAAGGTCCGATAAGGCTCATTTTTTCAAACCCGTTTACGAATTCACCCATTATTTTGAATAGGGCCCAAGAGTCGTTGGTTTTTATCTCGTTCCAACCTTTGTGATGTTGTTCTTTTCTCATATAATGCTATTAAACGGCGTTGGCCATTTTTTTATTGGAATTTTCAAGCTCTTTTTTTAAAAACTTAGCAGTATAGCTTTTTGGGTCTTTACTGACCTGTTCTGGGGTACCTTTTGCAACCACCATTCCTCCACCACGGCCCCCTTCATAACCAATATCGATAATGTGGTCCATCATTTTGATAACGTCCATGTTATGTTCAATGACCAGAACCGTATTGCCTTTGTCGACCAATTTGTTGAGTACTTCCATCAGTACGCGAATATCCTCAAAATGAAGCCCCGTTGTAGGTTCATCAAGAATATAAAATGTATTTCCAGTATCTCTTTTCGAAAGCTCCGTTGCCAATTTTACCCGTTGTGCTTCACCTCCTGATAGGGTAGTGGATTGCTGCCCGAGTGAAATGTAGCCCAAACCAACGTCTTTAATGGTCTTGAGCTTTCAGTAAATTTTAGGTATGTTCTCAAAAAAGTCAACTGCTTCATCAATGGTCATCTCTAAAACATCAGCGATGGATTTACCCTTGTACCGAATCTCTAACGTTTCTCGATTGAACCGTTTTCCGTTACATGTTTCGCATTCGACGTAAACATCGGGCAAGAAATTCATTTCTATGACTTTCAAGCCGCCCCCTTGACAGGTCTCACAGCGACCCCCTTGCACATTGAAACTAAAACGCCCTGGTTTGTAACCTCGTATGGTCGCCTCTGTCGTTTTGGCGAATAGTGATCTGATTTCACTAAAAACTCCGGTATAGGTTGCGGGATTCGATCTAGGTGTTCTGCCGATTGGGGATTGATTGATATCTATGACCTTATCAATATGATCCAAGCCGGTAATTTTTTTTAAAGGCATTGGTTTTTTGACACCATTGAAATAATGGGCATTCATAATGGGGTAGAGGGTCTCATTGATTAAAGTCGATTTGCCACTTCCGGATACACCTGTAATCCCAATCATTTTTCCCAGTGGGAAATCAACCGTTACATTTTTTAGATTGTTGCCAGTACAGCCGGAAAGTGTGATTTTTTTGCCCGTTCCCTTTCTGCGTTTATCTGGTACTTCAATTTCCATTTCACCGGAAATATAGTCGGCGGTCAAGGTATTATGGGCCATCAGTTCCTCAGGAGGACCCTCTGATATGATTTCACCACCATGTTTGCCTGCTTTCGGACCTATATCGATAACATGGTCAGCCGCTTCTATCATATCTCTGTCATGTTCTACCACAATTACTGAATTACCGATATCTCGAAGAGCGGTTAGTGAGTTGATTAACCGTTCATTATCACGTTGGTGTAAACCTATACTGGGTTCATCTAAAATATATAGCACTCCCACCAGTTGTGATCCAATTTGAGTGGCTAGACGAATTCGCTGTGCTTCTCCTCCTGAAAGTGTTTTTGAACCGCGGTTAAGGGATAAATAGTCCAGACCTACATCCAAAAGAAATCCAATACGGGCATTGATTTCCTTAAGAATCTCTTCAGCTATCTTCTTTTGATTTCCCTTTAATTCACTATTTAAATTTTTGAAGAATGCAGCGAGTTCAGCAATATCCATTTGGGCAAGGTCGGCGATATTTCTCCCTTGAATTTTGAAGTATAGGGATTCCTTTTTTAATCGAGAGCCTTTACAGGTAGGGCACTCAATCTTATCCATATATTCTTTGGCCCATCTTTTAATGGAAGTGGAGTTGGCCTCTTCAAACTGATTTTTAATGAAGTTGGCAATACCTTCATAGTCTATGCTGTATTCTCGTTTGACCCCAAGCGATTTTGAATTGACCGAGAAACTTTCCTTTGAACCCTGAAGAATGACTTGCATGGCTTCTTTGGAAATGTTGTTAATGGGGGTGTCCATATCGAAACCGTAGCGAAGCCCTATCGTTTCCAATTGTTTGAAGGCCCACGAGCGTTTATATTCTCCTAGGGGAGCAATGCCGCCCATTTTAATAGACAATTTTTTATTTGGGAAGATTTTGTCTTCATTCACTTCGTAAATATGGCCTAAACCATTGCAATCTGGACACATGCCCTTCGGTGAATTGAAAGAAAAGGTATTGGGTTCTGGAGTCGGATAAGAAATACCCGTGGCGGGGCACATTAAATCTCTACTGAAATAACGAGGTTCTTGACTTCCTTCTTCAATAACCATTAATACGTTATTGCCACTATACATGGCCGTATTGATGGTCTCATTAAGTCTTTTGTCCAAATCTTCACCTTCACCGATTCTTAACCGGTCAATAACAATTTCAATATCGTGTGTCTTATACCTATCCACTTTCATGCCTTTGACGATGTCAAGAATTTCACCATCAACCCTGACCTTGACGAAGCCTTGTTTTGCTATCTGCTCAAATAATTCACGGTAGTGCCCTTTACGTGATTTGATAACAGGCGCCAAAACATTGATTTTTTTTCCGGTGTATGCCTCGATAATCAATTGCTTGATTTGTTCGTCGCTGTAGCTGACCATCTTTTCACCCGTATTGTAACTGTAAGCATCTGCCGCCCTGGCAAAAAGCAACCTCAGGAAATCGTAAATTTCAGTAATCGTGCCCACGGTGGAGCGCGGGGATTTTGAAGTGGTTTTTTGTTCTATGGCAATGACCGGTGAAAGCCCGTCAATTTTGTCCACATCTGGGCGTTCCAAACCTCCAAGAAATTGTCTGGCGTATGCCGAAAACGTTTCGATATAGCGGCGTTGTCCTTCGGCATAGATGGTGTCAAAGGCCAAAGACGACTTGCCGCTGCCGGAAAGGCCTGTAACGACCACTAATTTCTCCCTTGGAATGGTCACATCGATATTCTTAAGGTTGTGTACGCGTGCACCCTTTATTTCGATGTTTTCCTCGTAATTGATCATTGCACTTTTTTAGACATAGCAAGCTTCAAAAATAAGATTTTGAAAGGTAAAAACGAAGTGACTTTATGTTGTGATTTTGTGAATGTTTGTCCCTATTTTTAAGAAATCTTAATCATGTAATGAAAATTCTATTTTGGGTTACAGCACTTTTTTTTTCGTGCTTTAGCCATGGCCAAAAACAAAAACTTATCGTTGATGCTGATACGGGCAACGAGGTTGATGACCTCTACGCCTTGGCGCGCATTCTTTTAGAACCAACTCTCGAGGTTACGGCTTTGAATGCCGCACATTGGCAAACCAGTCATTGGGCAGAGCCTCGGTCGATGGAAAATAGTCACCGATTGAACCAACAACTTTTAGGGGAAATGGGGCTAGAAATCAAAACCTTACGTGGTGCTCCATCTCGAATGTATGATTGGGGCGATAGGGCCCAGCATTCAGCGGCGACTTATGAAATTATTGGTCAAGCTGAAAATCAAGATGAGGTAATCATTTTGGTATTGGGCGCCCTTACCAATGTTGCTTCTGCTGTATTTATTGAACCAAGCATTGCGCCTAAACTCAAAGTCTTTTGGCTGGGTACCACGATAGATTTTGAGACCAAGGTTTTGAAGCGGAATGATTTTAATCCTTTGATGGATTCTTTTGCACTTGATTTTTTATTGGATTCACAAGCTCAATTATCCATTATGCCCGTTAGCGTTGCGGTCGCGATGGAAATTGGTTTTGATGAAATGGAAGCTCAGATTGGAGATCATTTTCTTGGAAAACAATTACAAAATAGATGGATAAATCATATTGATGGTTCCAGAAGAAGCCGTGTATTATGGGATTTGGCCTTGGTGACTGCCTTCATCCATCCGGAGTTTGCAGAAACTGAAACCGTAACCACTTCTAGGGATAGCGGAAATAGACCGATAACTTTTTATAAAAGTATTAATGCAAAAGCCATTTATCAAGATTTTTATGACACCTTATTGGCTTTTGAAAAAGAGTAGGGTATTTTTGGATTCATAAACAAAAGTCACCTCGAGTGCAGTCGGGTATTATTTTAATTCGTAATGTACAAGCAAGGTCTCGACTGTGCTCGACCTGACATAGCAATCAAAATCATGAAATTACTGGGTATAGGATCTCGTATAAATCATTCAGAATATGGTAAAGGGGTCGTCACCAATGTGTCTTCGCAACACTATTGGGTCACTTTTATTGAAAACGGATTGGAAACGATTGATTTGGATGCTGACTTCGAGGTCATCGAACGGTCAGATGATGATGTAGATACCGTAAGTCTTTTTGATGTGGAAAGTTCTTTGGTTGCTATTTTGAAAAAATGGAGCGACACCCATGAGCGCGTAGCCATTGCAGACAAATGGAAGGGCGGAAAACTGATTTTAGAACCAGGTGATGACTTGGCGAAAAAAGAAATGCCCATCGATACCTTTTTCCATAAAATTGTAATGGTCCGGGACCGTCTACGGGTCATGGAACAAAAAATTAACAGCAGTAAAACGTTGGATGATCAGGATAAAGTGGAATTACAGCAGTACATCACCCGTATTTATGGTTCGTTGACAAGTTTTAATGTGTTATTCAAAAATAAGAGTGACCAGTTTGTGGGTGAAAGGGGTAATTCAACTTAAAAAGGGTATTCCTTTTTTGCAAATCAATATATTGCAAAAAAGACACTTTATGAAGCAACGATTACTGCAATTTCTTTCTGTACCTCCCTTAGATTACTATTTCAAATTAAAAGGTTTCCTACAAAAATGGAAAGCAAAAAGTGCTTTTAGATCCTATCTAAAAAGGTCGGGGAATCCACGATTAACCATTGGTTGTGGCCGCAACGCACCTACCGGATGGTTAAATACAGATCTACGGCCACAAAAAGGGGCACCTGAAAAAGTACTCTATTTAAACGCGGCCAAAACCTTTCCATTTGCCGAAGGAACTTTTGATTGCATTTATTCAGAACATATTTTTGAGCATTTGACCTTTAAGGATTCTTGCAATATGTTGAAAGAATGTTATCGGATTTTAAAACCTGGTGGTATAATGCGTATGGCCTTGCCCCATGCTGATTTTCTTTTTGATATGTACCAACACCCAGAAAAACGACTAAATAAAGCGTATGTAAATCTCTCCATGGAGCACTATTGCAAAGATATTGCCAAAGCACTGGGAGAAAATAAAAACGCACATGTATATGTTGTGAATGATTTTTATCGCAATTGGAATCACCAAATGCTGCATAACCTAAACAGTTTGACAGAGTTGGTGGGCAAGCATGGGTTTGTTGATATCGAACAAAAAGAAGTCGGCGAAAGCACCTTGAGTGTGTTTCAAAACCTTGAGAGACAAGGAAGATTATCATACCCCGCAGATCTGTATAACTTACAGACTATGGTTATTGAGGCGAAGAAGTAAATAGTAGTATTTTTATTTTACAAATATTAGGCTGACTGAAGATTGCCTTTCTATATATGTTTACAAATAGTTATGACCTTACTTTAAAAATCCTAAATATCTTCAATCAAATAACCTCTTTCTTCTCACTCAAATACTTCCAGTACCGTTTGGGTACATGTTGACGGTGTAATTTAGGATTGATGCGGGACTTGATATTGGTACTCTGGAAATAATTGTTCCAAAGATTTTGGTAATCATATTCAGCATCGGTGAAAGCCATACTTTTTCTAGTTCTGTTAAAATGTATCTCCTCTAAATTCAAAGAGACAATTTCTACACCCTCTAGATTGTAAAAAATACCATACCGACGCTTAACATCGTAGATAAGCCACTGTTGGTCAGCATAGCGGTTTCGAAAATGCTTGGATAGTAGGGGCAGTACATCATAGTCTGGTTCAATATTGGCAAAATAGATATCATCTTTCGTCAATTGAAAACGTACAAAGGCCTCCATGCGATGTTTTTCGCGACCTACCTTTCGAGCCAATTGCGAAATATAGAGAATCGTCTCATCAGAAAAGTCCCTATGCTTTCCCTTGTGGGCCATCAACTTCTTAATGTAGTTGAATAGCATCATTTCAATGCCTTCGGTTTCACTCAAATAGGAAAAGTAGATATTTGAGATAGCACTATAACTTTTACTTTTAATCCCATTCCAAACTCTTTTTGCCTTCAGTACATTAGTGAAAATGGTTTCGGTTTCAGAGAAGAGTCCGTTTTGCCACTGTCCATTCTTTTGGATGTCCGCTACGTTTAATTTTTCTTCAAAGGCAACAAAAACCGCTGTGAGAAAGCCGTTAAAGCTGCTGTCGTAAATCAGTGTTATTTTTTTGTCATTCCCGTGAAGACGGGACTCTATTACCTTATTTTTCATGATATTTCGTTTTTTAATTTGTCATTCTTGCGTAGGTAGAAATCCAGACTTCTCATTTCTATTACGACCGTGCTCAATATGATATTCGAAATGACAGGCGTTATTTTTTATAATGCTTTTTAACTGTACAAGTGATTTTTTGGCCCTACTTCGAAATTGGACATAGTCGTACCCTAGACTTAAAATGACTTGCCTCTTGCGTTCTAAATAGGTTTGCTTTTCAGTTAGTGTTTTCATACTCATAATGTTTAGGATTACCATTTCGACCGTTTCGATAGTTATCGGGAGGAAGAAATCTAGATTTCCTAGCCATAAACTTGTGAGAAACAGTATTCATTATTAATTAAATAAAGACAATTGTTGACTGTACTGATTTCTGAACTTTCCGTTGGAGTTCTGCAAAATCAATCCTTTTATTCTATCCGCATCCAAATCGCGGCGCTCCCAATCACGGGAATCGCAGGTGATGAAATATCTGGCACGGTTGAGGGCCACTCCAATTCTTTTGAGATGGTCCCAGTTCAATTTTCGAAACCGGCGGGCTTTCAAAATCTTTCCCACCGATTGTATACCCAAGCCTGGTACACGCGCCAACGTTCGTTTGTCTGCAGCATTGATATCTATAGGAAAATGATGCAGATTCCGCAAGGCCCATGAAAGTTTAGGGTCTACATCTATGTCGAGGTTTGGATACGTATCATTTAAAATTTCATTGACAGCAAATCCGTAAAAGCGTAACAACCAATCGGTTTGATATAACCGATTTTCACGAAGCATCGGAACTTTGGCCGTAATGGATGGGAGACGATGATCTTGCAATATGGGCACATATCCGGAATAATACACCCTTTTCATACTGTAGGCCTTATAATAATACGTAGCTGAGTACATGATATCTTTATCCGTTTCGCCGGTTGCCCCAACTATCATTTGTGTACTTTGCCCCGCCGGAGCATACTTTGGCGTGCTTCTAATGACCTTGCGCTCGTTTTTATAGCGCACGATTTCATTCTTTACCTTAAGCATCGGCTTGGTAAAATCTTTATGTTCTTTCTCGGGAGCTAAAAGTTTGAGGCCAGAAACGGTGGGGATTTCTATGTTGACCGATAAACGATCCGCATACAATCCAGCCTCATACATCAATTCATCACTGCAGCCAGGAATGGATTTTAAATGGATATAACCATTAAAGTTTTCTTCTTCTCGAAGGGTTTTTGCCACTCTAACCAAACGTTCCATGGTATGGTCAGGACTTCTGAATATACCTGAACTCAAGAAGAGTCCTTCAATATAATTCCGTCGATAAAAATTAATGGTCAAATCCACTACCTCCTGAATTTTGAACCCAGCCCTTTTTATATCATTGCTACGTCGTGAAACACAATATGCACAGTCGTAGATGCAATGATTGGTCAATAGTATTTTGAGTAAGGAAACACATCGGCCATCTTCGGTATAGCTATGGCAAATACCCATACCCGTGCTATTGCCCAAACCTTTCTTCTTATTGGTTCGGTTACTGCCACTACTGGCACAAGAGACATCGTATTTAGCAGCATCGGCCAAAATGTTCAATTTTTCCTTGACGCGGTCAAAATTCATTTTAAACAAAAATTAGGAATTATTCCAATCAAAAATATGGAAATATTCCATAAAATGGAAATAATCCAAAAATATTTCTGGAAATATTCCTAATACGCTATATTTGAGTATGGAAAATGAACTGACACTCAAACGATTTGTTGAAATAAGAAGGGACTTAGGCCATACCCAGGCGGAGTTTGCCAAGCTTTTAGGGGTTTCCAATACTACGGCAGATATTGAAAGGGGAAAGACGAAGCTATCCGGTAAGGTTGTGGCTGAGTTGTTAGGTCAATTTAAGATTAATCCCCTTTGGCATTTCGGTGAAAGAGATGCCAAGCATTTGGATACGTCAAAAACAAGCGTTATTCCAAAAGTAGTGACCGTTGATAGCCAAGACAACGAAAATATGGTATTGGTCAACGCCAAGGCAGCAGCTGGGTATCCACAAAATATTACCGATACAAGTTGGTATGAGCAATTACCAGCGTTTGATTTGCCCATCCCCGAATTTCGTAATGCTACCTATCGTGGTTTTCAGGTCGAGGGTGATAGTATGTTGCCCAGTTTGTATTCGGGCGACTGGGTTATGGCACGGGCAATAGAACACATCGACCATGTGAGCCCCAATAAAATGTATGTGGTAGTATTACAAGATTCTGTAATGGTCAAGAAAATTGAAAAGCGGCCCAATTCAAATAATATTACCTTAGTTTCCACCAATGAAAATTATCCCCCTTACGATATAAAACCGTTTCAAATTCAAGAAATTTGGGAGGTCAGTAGTAAACTTACCTTTGATTTGAGTCCAACTGGAAATCACGGGCTACTCAAGCAATTGCAAGAGTCTATGGAGGAGTTAAAACGTCAATTAAAAAATTGATTACCAATACTTCTAAGTATCACGCGCTGAGGAATGAAGGAAATACAGTTTCAAAACCTTTCTGATATAAGTAACCAAGAAATCGTGGATTGCTTCAACACCTCTTTTTCTGACTATGTTGTTCCAATAGAATTGAATTTAAAGCAGTTGGAAATTAAATTATACAGTGAGAATATTGATAAATTCATTTCTGTTGGGGCATTTAGTGAAAACGAACTTGTAGGTTTTATACTGCATGGCCATCGCTTAATTGATGGTGTCCGCATTGCTTATAACGCCGGTACGGGTGTGATTCCGAGAGAAAGGGGGCATGGACTGACAAAGCGGATGTATGCGCACATAAAATCGGTTCTGAATACAAAGGGGATCGCTAAGGTGGTTTTGGAAGTAATTTCGACGAATATACCGGCTATAGCATCCTACGAAAAAATTGGGTTTAAAAATGTAAGGTATCTCAGCTGTCTTAAGGGGGTGCCTAAAATTCCCAAGATCAATACGGAAATTACTACTACCGAGGTAGAGCAGGCGAGTTTGTCAGATTATATCGATTTCGGGAATATTAAACCGACATGGCAAAATACCACAGCAACTATTGAAAGACTTGGGGATGCCATATTTTTTATAATTGCATCTATTGCATCTGAGGTTTGTGGCTATTGTATTGTTAACAGAACCACCAATCGAATCTTACAACTGGCGGTCAAAAAAGATTTTAGGAATAAAGGGGTTGGTACTACACTATTAAATTATTTAAAGAATCGAGCTCAAGGTCCGATTTCAATCATAAATATTGATGATAGATTCACCGATACTTTGCGTTTTTTTGAAAGACGGCATATAAAGAAAACATTGGGCCAAATTGAAATGGAATTAGAATTAGAGCCATAATCAGTTGCTATTTTTATTGGTGTTATTATTCGTTTCTATCGAAAAGAGGTGCATATTTCTAGTCGGTCAGTAATTGGGTTTTTACCGATGAATCCTCCCTTTTTATTGAATGCCTTATATTTAATAGCAATAACCAACAACATGCGATTCGTATTCCTATTATCATTGAGCATCCATTTTTCTTATGGTCAATTCTTTTCTGATACGATTACGGTTGGTTATACTCCGGCCCCTCCCTTCATCATACAAGAAGATGGACTTCTTGAAGGTATAAACATATGGTTATGGCGAAGGGTTGCCGATGATTTGGGGTTGCAATATGAGCTAAAACAGATGAATTTCTCTGAAATGTTGAATGCTGTAAAGTCAGGGGGCATAGATGTTTCCATCAATCCATTGACTATAACGGGTGAGCGCAGCAAACAAATGGAGTTTACCCATTCTTTCTTTGCGTCGCACTCTACCGTGGCCGTCGCGCAGCTATCTTCCATGCAAAAAGTTGTTCAATTCATTGAATCCTTTTTTCGACTGAATTTTTTAAAGGGTTTCCTTGTCCTTTTTATCATATTATTATTTTTCGGGATGTTGACCTGGCTTTTTGAACGTAGGGGCAATCCAGAATTCCGTAAGAATCATAAAGGCATTTGGGACGGACTATGGTGGTCTGCCGTGACCTTGACTACCGTCGGCTATGGAGATAAATCCCCAAAAACAAGAGGAGGAAAGATAGCCGCTTTAGGGCTAATGCTCAGCGGTCTACTCTTTGTTTCAGGTCTAACTGCAAGTATAGCATCGAGTTTGACGGTCAATCAATTGGCCAATAGCAGTAATAGTTTTAATGCTTTTAAAGACAGGAAGGTGGGTACGGTAAAAAGTTCAGAGGCGAGTGAGTTCTTAAGAGTACATTTCTTTAAGAACATCAATGAATATGATGGAGTTGACCCAGGATTGAAGGACTTAGAGAAACATCAACTGGACGCTTTTATTTATGATGAGCCTATTTTGCAATATAAAATCAAAAAGAATGAAAAACTCAAAAAACTCGAAGTACTACCATTAAAATTTGATGTTCAATTTTATGCTTTTGGTATTAAAAAAGATGCCGTAGCATTGGAACAGGCCATTTCGCAACGAATTCTTGAGATTTTGGAAACCCAAGAATGGGAAGTGGTACTATCAGAGTTTGGTTTAAGTGAACTTTAATAGCAAATGATTCTTATGGTTACTGAAGACAGGACATTAATAGACTAATGTCAACCAATTTTCGTTTAGAGGATTAAGATTTGTAAACGCCCTTAAAGGTTTTGATTCATCTTTGATGCGTTTCGTTCTGGAACTTAATCATTGTATCCTCTGACATTGCCCATATCAAGTTCGAAAGGACCCAATTGATGCGATTTTGGTAAAAACGCCCCGCTTTCACTTATGAACCAATCGTCCCATGAGGCTTCTAATCCTCCAATGGGGATAAGCCGCACCCACATTTTATAGCTATTGGGAAAACTATTGGAATCTAATGACCATAAATAACTATCACCTGGTGTTGTTCCTCCAGTATTATATGTAACTAGAAGTCCAGAGGAACCGTCTTCCAAAGAAACAATTCGACGAGTAGTACCCTTGTCAAATACTTTATAAGGAGCAACCAACCAGAATGAATCGTTGTTGAAATTCGAAAGCGCCTTCGCAATAGCCTTTTGTCTGTCTCTACCCGCCAATAGGTCGTTATTACGTAACGCTATGCTTTTTTTTGGATATGACAAATTCAGTTTGATTTCGAAATCTCCCCATTTGACCGCACATTGCCCCATCGCTTTATCCCATACATAGGTATTATTACCTCCTTGAAAAGACCACTCTAGAAAACGGGTATTTTGATAGGCTTCGTAATGTAATGCGGTGAGCATTTTTTTGGCAAGTTCGTCTGCCTTCGGACCTTTGTCCCCTTCAGGCAGTGGTTCATGGATTACTATTCCGAACACTATTGCAGTAAGAAACAGTAAACCGATAAACCCACCAAGAAGTTTCAAGACTTTTTTCATGTGTCCAACATTTTCAAGAAAAGTTAGGCCTATTTTAGGAGAAATAGATCTTTTTAATAGTTTTCGCTAGTTTTCCAGCCGACTCGGGTTGAAAGCGAAACCATAGTTCAGGTTCAAAAATTTCCAATTCGGCCAAGGCCAGACAGCCATCATTATCCTCAATGATGTCAACCCTTGAATAAATGGGTAGTTCTTCACAGGCATTGATCACTTTTAGGCCAAAATCGATTTCGTTTTGGGTAGCATCATATATTTTAACGGTACCGCCATAGTCATCTTGTACCCTAAAATCGCCCTGTTTAGCTTGTTTATGTACCGCATGGGAAAAAGTACTCCCAAATAGCACCAAAGAAATTTCTCCTTTGGTGACTATCGATTCTTGAAACGCTTGAAGCATAAAGTCGGCATTACCAATTAATTCGTTAAAACGCTCTTCGTAAACATCGACTTCAGAAGTACTGAATTTAAAGGTATTGAAGGCCCCTGCGGCAATACACGGCTTTAAAACCCATGTATCACAGTTGCGCCCGAAAGATTCTTCTGCCTTTTTAACGGCTTCCTTCAAGCTCAAATTGGCTCCTTTTGAAATGAAATAGGTTTGCGGTATGTTGATTCCACTTTTATTAAAATCATTGAGGTAGCTCTTGTTAAAATTCCATCGTATCAATTGGGTAGAGTTGATAAAGGTGGATAGCCGACTTGCGGAATCAAACCAATCTAGAAATTCTTTTGAACGTTCAAAATAGTCCCACGGGGTTCGAATCAATATGTATTTTGCGGAAGACCAATCAAAATTTTTATCGGCCCATGATTTAATGTCAATTCGAAGGCCTTCATTTTCCAATGCCTCTGCAACTAAACCATCTTCAAGACGAACGTTTTGAACGATCGGACCTTGTTTATTGGCGTCAAGGTATTTGTTCGCCGTCAATAAAACGACGTCAATATCTGCCATTAAAATCCTACCGCTTGATCATCCCCTCTTTTATCGGCACCGCCTTCCAGTTTTCCATCAGGCAAAACGCGAATTGCATCGACCTTACCACCAATCCGTGCAGGACCTTCAAAAATATTGTATCCTTTGGCTTTTAAATTAGACTTCAACTCATCGGAAAAGCCTTCGGTTTCGAACATGATCAAATCAGGTAGCCATTGATGGTGAAAACGAGGGGCATTGACCGCATCTTGCATGCTCATATTGAACTCATAGGTATTGAGAATGGTCTGTGCCACGAAATTGATAATGGTAGAACCTCCAGGGGTTCCGACGACCATAAATAAGGCTCCGTCTTTCTCAACAACAGTAGGGGTCATACTGCTTAACATGCGTTTTTCAGGGGCGATACTATTGGCCTCTGCACCGATGAGACCAAACATGTTTGGAACCCCAACCTTTGCACTAAAATCGTCCATTTCATTATTTAGAAAAAAGCCCAATTCTGGATGGTACAATTTAGAACCGTACCCACCATTGAGTGTTGTGGTTGCGGAAACGGCGTTACCTTCATCGTCGATGATGGAGTAGTGGGTGGTTTCCATACTTTCCACAATTTCAACATTTCCTCTTGAAACGCTGTCGGAAGGCGTAGCCTTTTCAAATGAAAAATCGGAAAAACGTCCTTTCAGATAGGATTCGCCCAACAATATATCTAGAGGAATATCAACAAAGTCAGGATCGCCTAAAAAATAGTTTCTATCAGCATAAGCACGTCGTGCCGCTTCGGTGAACAGTTGTATGGCTTCTTCAGAATTATGCCCATATTGCCCAATATCATAGGGCTCCATCATCTTAAAGATCTGATTCATGGTAACTCCACCGCTACTGGGCGGGCTCATACTTATTATTTTAAGGTCCTTATAAGTAAAAATAACCGGTTCCCGCCATTTTGCTTCGTATTTCGCCAAATCTTCTTCAGTGATAAATCCTCCACTTTCTTGGATAAAAGAGGCCAATTTTTGGGCCACTTCACCTTTGTAGAAGCCATCCCTACCTTTCTCCTTGATGACAGATAAGGTTTGGGCAAGCGCCGGATATTTAATAGTGTCCCCAGCTTGAAAGTTTTGGGCGAACTTGGTACTATCACCATTGACTTCAACAAATCGTTCATGATATCCTTCAAGTCGTTTGGCCTGTTTTTCGGTCACCACCACACCTCTCTTTGCCAATTCGATAATCGGTTCCAAAATTTCCTCCATGGGTAGGGAACCAAATTTTTTATGTACCTCAAATACTCCGGCAACTGTACCTGGTACACCGACTGCGGTAGCTCCCACAGTGCTCATATTGGGAATGACATTGCCCAAAGAATCCAGATACATGTCGCGATGAGCGGCTAAAGGTGCTTTTTCACGATAATCAATTCCGCCTACTTCTCCATTATTTTTTCGATATACCATGAATCCGCCACCACCAAGATTGCCTGCAAAAGGAAAAGCAACGGCCAGCGATAATTCTGTAGCCACCATGGCATCAAAGGCATTACCCCCTTTTTGCATGATTTCAACGCCTATTTTTGAAGCTTCCTCCCTGGCCGAAACCACCATGGCTTTTTCTGTTACGAGTCCAGTAGGGGCAACTGGAGCCTCCTTACAATAGATGAATAAAAGTGTTGGAATTAGTAAAATCAGTTTGCGCATAACTCGTTGAATTTTTCTCGTGAAAAGGTAATCAATTCTATAAAAAAAGTCAGGAACTCCTTTTCAAATTTTTCATAGTGGGCCTTAAGGTCTTGTATGGCAAAATTCATTTTAGATTTATTTTGTGTTCTTTGGTTCATTCCATTCAGAACCCTTGAAATGCCTTCTAAACTTGAATAGTGATACAACCAGTTATCCGCGATCATATAAGGTAGCATGCGTTGTGTGCTCAAGGGCAATATATCGTAATTGACCTGAAGTAAGTCATAAAATTCGGCTACATATTCCTTTAAGGGCACTTCGGAATAGGTATTCCAATTTTTGGCTAGAAAATGATCGTAATAAATATCAACGATGACACGGCTGTAATGACTATAGTTTTTGTGTAGACGCTTACTGCTGACACGAGGGATATGATGTCCATCTGTAAAAGAATCAATGGCCCTGTGCAATAAAATACCCTTTTGTACTTTATCAGGTAGGTGTTGATATTTATTGCCACGTATGTGATCTGCAAAGAAATTACCAAGGGCAATTTCAGGTTCATCGAACGAAAGATAAATATGGGCCAGAAAGTTCACTGTTCGAATTTACGAATTGGGAAACTTCACTAAAGAACATCAATATATATTTGCAAAAACTTTTTAAACAACATGACATTAATCAAATCCATATCAGGAATTCGAGGGACCATAGGCGGAAACATTTCGGAAAATCTGACCCCAATAGATGCGGTTAAATTTGCGGCCTCCTACGGCACCTGGTTAAAAGACCATGCCAACAAATCAAACTTGTGCGTCGTTATTGGAAGGGACGCAAGACTCTCTGGGGAAATGATTCAAAATCTTGTGGTCTCCACCTTGATGGGTTTGGGTATTGATGTTATTGATTTAGGATTATCCACTACACCAACAGTTGAAATTGCGGTTCCGTTGGAAAAGGCAGATGGAGGAATTATCTTGACCGCAAGCCATAATCCAAAACAATGGAACGCCCTAAAGCTTTTGAACGAGAAGGGTGAGTTTTTGGATGCAGCGGCAGGAGCTAAAATATTGGAACTAGCAGAAAATGAAAACTTTGATTTCGCTGAAGTTGACGATTTAGGAACGGTGACCAAAGATGATAGCTATATTGATAAGCATATCGAAGCTGTCTTAAACCTTTCATTAGTAGATGCAGAGATTATTAAGAATGGCAAGTTTAAAGTGGTTGTCGATGGTGTCAACTCCACTGGTGGAATCGCCATTCCGAAATTATTGAAGGCTTTGGGCGCAGAGGTTGTTGAACTCTATTGTGACCCAACCGGTCATTTTCCGCATAATCCTGAGCCTTTAAAAGAACATTTGGATGATATTTGTAAAAAGGTAGTTGAGGAAAAAGCTGATTTTGGTATCGTGGTAGATCCCGATGTGGATAGATTGGCATTTATCAGTGATGATGGCCAAATGTTTGGAGAAGAGTATACACTTGTTGCTTGTGCCGATTATGTCTTGGGAAAGACCCCAGGAAGTACGGTTTCCAACCTTTCTTCATCAAGAGCACTTCGTGATATTACAGAAAAGCATGGTGGTTCCTATGAGGCAGCAGCGGTGGGAGAAGTAAATGTGGTTACTAAAATGAAAGCCAATAAAGCCATCATCGGAGGCGAGGGAAATGGTGGTATTATATATCCTGAAAGCCATTACGGTCGGGATGCCTTGGTTGGAACAGCATTATTTTTAATGCTACTTTCAGAAAGAGGAGGTAGCGTTGCCCAGTTAAGGGCAGGTTATCCAGCCTATTTTATGAGTAAAAAGAAAATACAACTGACTCCTGATTTGAATGTAGATAGTCTGTTGGAGGCAATGCACAAGAGATACGAGGCGGAAGAGGTAACCACTATTGATGGGGTAAAGATTGATTTTGCCGAAAACTGGGTGCATTTGCGCAAGTCAAATACGGAACCCATTATTCGAATTTATACGGAAGCCAAAAGTCAAGTACAGGCTGATGTATTGGCGGATAGAATTATTGAGGAAATTAAAGAGGTAGCCGGCATATAAGAGGACACTATCGCACTTCGTTCAATCTTTTTCGTCATCGCGGTAATGAGATAACACTTTTCCTCATGAACGGGAAGGTGTTATTCGTAATCATCATTAGGGAGCCGTGAGTTTTTGCAAAAAAAAGTCTTTATGGGTTCTATAACTTTTTGGAATTCCTATACTTCCTGTAGAGCATTGCAAGTAGTATGGAAAGAACTACTAATCCAAAAGTTGTAAATATTGCCGTGATTTCACTTCTAGCCAATTCACTCATGTGATGAAGTTACTAAAAATTAGAAAAGCCCAGAAATTACTCCATTTTCATCGATATCCATACCTTCAGACGCCGGTTGGGCCGGTAACCCTGGCATACGCATAATGTTACCTGTAATGGGTACCACAAATCCTGCTCCCGCTGCGATTTCAATTTCTCGAACGGTAATGATAAAATCTTTTGGTCTTCCCAAAAGTTTTGGGTTATCGGACAATGATTTTTGGGTCTTTGCGATACAGACCGGTAGATGGTCCAATCCTAATTTAGTGATTTTTTTCAAGTCTTTTTTCGCCTGAGCGTTATAATCCACATGTTCGGCCCCATAAATCTTGGTTGCAATTTTTTCTATTTTATCGGTTATGGAGTCTTGCCAATCGTACATTGGGGTAAAACGTCCATTTGAACGTGCACAGACGTCCACTACCTTTTGGGCCAGATCCAATGCGCCTTCACCACCCTTGGCCCAGACTTCGACCAATGCTACTTCTACCCCTAAGGCCATGGCCTTTTCTTTGATAACCTGAATTTCTTCGTCAGTATCTGAAACAAATCGGTTGATAGCGATAACAGGTTCTACATTGAATTGTTTAATATTTTCAATATGCTTTTCTAAATTGGAAAGTCCTTTTTTAAGGGCCTCAATATCTGGCAAAGTGAGTTCGCCCAGAGGCTTGCCGCCATGGTACTTTAAAGCGCGGATGGTAGCTGTGAGCACAACAGCTTTAGGGGATAAGCCCGCACTTTGACATTTAATATCAAAGAATTTTTCAGCGCCTAGGTCAAATCCAAAACCGGCTTCAGTCACCGTATAATCTGAAAATGACATGCCCATTCGAGTGGCGATGACCGAATTCGTACCCTGGGCAATATTGGCAAATGGGCCACCGTGAATGATAGCGGGGTTGCCCTCTATGGTCTGTACCAAATTGGGTTTGATCACATCCTTTAGCAATGCGGTCATTGCCCCCTCAGCTTTTAAATCCCTAGCATAAATGGGATCTCCACCAAAAGTAAACCCGATAAAAATAGCGCCCAATCGTTTCTTTAAATCAATAATATCATCTGATAAGCAAAGAATTGCCATGATTTCTGATGCCGCAGTGATATCGAATCCTGTTTCTCTCGGAATACCTGAGGCAGTACCCCCCAAACCAACGATGACATGACGAAGGGAACGGTCATTCATGTCCAAAACCCTTTTCCATGATATGGTACGGGGGTCGAGGTTGAGCGAGTTTGTTTTGCTTTGAATATTATTGTCGATTAAGGCTGCCAAAAGGTTGTGCGCTTTTTCAATGGCAGCAAAATCTCCAGTAAAATGAAGATTGATATCTTCCATGGGCAGCACTTGAGAGTACCCACCTCCTGTTGCGCCTCCCTTGATACCAAATACAGGACCTAATGAGGGTTCGCGTAGTACTACGGTGGCTTTTTTGCCCAGTTTGTTCAGGCCTTCGGTCAATCCGATTGACATGGTGGTTTTTCCTTCACCAGCAGGAGTAGGGGAGATGGCGGAAACCAAAATGAGGTTTGATGCTAAGATGTCCCCTTTGTTAATAAGTTCAACAGGTAGCTTGGCTTTAGCACGGCCATAGGGTTCAAGTGTTTCGGGCGGAACACCTAATCTTTGAGCAATTTCATCGATGGGTCTTAAAGTGACCTGGCGGGCAATATCAATATCTTTCATGAAACCGATTTTATTTTTAAAATGCTACATGGCGCAGCAAACGATATTCCTTTTAATCATCTAATTGTCGCTTGGGGGCTTTACCTCTATGTTTCCATCGCTTATGGGTCCAAAAATAAAATTCGGGTGTTTCCCGAATGGATTTTTCGGTTTCCTTCAGAAACATTTCAGTGATTTTATAATTGGGCAAATCATTGGCATTATCACATAGTTTGATAAATGAAGCTTCGTAGTAGCCACGCCCTTTCTTTTTGACCTTTATATACAATGGAACCAAATCATGGGTTTTTGCCAATTCTTCAGCACCAATATGAACTGGTACGGTGATTCCCATAAACTTTGACCAGTGACGGGCGCGACTTAACTGGGGAGACTGGTCGCTGATAATGCCCAATGAAAACAATTCATTTGAGGCTTTGGCCTCTTTAACAATCTGTCGACTTTCGTTGGTAACAATAAGCGTTGTTCCGAACTTACTTCGAATGTCTCTTACCAACTTGTCAAAATATTTGTTTTGAATTTTAAGATAGATACCATAGCCCTTGGCTTTAATAAGGGCATTTAAACTAAATACCCATTCCCAACTGGCATAATGGGGTAGCATGATAATGGTATTTTTCTTTTGTTTTTCCAGTTCATGGTATACTTCAATATTGGTAAATACATATCTTTTGGCCGCTTCAGCATTAGAAATACCCATAGTTTTCATCATTTCTAAAAAGATATCGCACATATGCCGAAAAAATGCCTTTTCAATCTTAAGCCGTTCCTCGGGAGACTTTTCAGGAAAAACCAATGCCAGATTATCGCGAACCACTTTTTTCCGATATCCAAAGACATGGTATACCAAAGGATATAAGAGGTCTGATAGAAAATATAGTACGCTAAAAGGAAGCCTTGAGACCAACCACAGAATAGGGTAGGTTAGCAGAAATACCAGTAATTGCATAGGTCATTTGAATGCTCAAATATAGCTATATTTAATCCCAAACTGTGCACCATGTACGACTTACATTTGGCGACCATAGCCATTATTGCAGCCAATATTTTGGTTTCCATTCGAGGATTCAATGATCAGGTTTTTTTTGAACGTTACAAATTCAGTATTGGGGGCATTAGGGCAGGGCAAAAAGAACGAGCGGTGACTTCTGGATTTTTGCATGTTGATTTTTCACACCTGCTTTTCAACATGTTTACGCTTTTCTTTTTCGCCGATGTGGTCATCACTTGGTTTGGGCCCATACGGTTTCTTATCGTGTATGTCATTAGTCTCTTATCGGGAAGTTTATTGGCACTTTTTTTTCACAAAGACGAACCTTTTTACAGTGCTGTGGGGGCAAGTGGTGCGGTCACAGGTATTTTATATTGTGCAATTTTATTGCAGCCTGATATGCGATTGGCCATTATGTTCATCCCGATTCCCTTGCCTGCCTACATATTGGGAATAGGTTATTTACTGTATTCCATCTACGGAATGAGAAGTCGAGTTGGAAATATTGGGCATAGTGCCCATTTCGGTGGAGCTATTGGGGGATATTTAATTACGATTTTATTCAGGCCTTCATTGTTATTTACAGATACAATTATACTAATTCTGCTGGCAGTTCCGATTGTTCTTCTGTTTGTTTTGGAAAGGGCAGGAAAGATATAAACAAACTTCATTCTCTATTTTAATAAGAAAATTCCTATTTAAAAAGTGTATTTTCTCGAAAGAATGCTGTATTTGGTCGAAATATGGGCTTCGTTGCATACTACAGCATATTAGCCGACGTTCGCATAGCACCAAATCTCTAAATCCTACTTGCTATGAAAAGAATTTTACTTCTTTCCTTATTTTCTATTATTTTTCTTAGTTCTTGTTCTGATTCGACCACAGTTTTTCAAGAGGGTCAGGACGATATACAACTTGAAACCAGCACTGCTGTCATGGAAGGCAGTATCAATTACGACGATAGCGGTGTATTGGATATTTATCGCGAAGAGGAGGCTGGAGCGCAAGCACGTTTTCGAGAGGAGCAGGCTGGTGACTATCCGTTGACCCTAGTGGCACAAGTAACGCCGCCATCATTTTCTGGAGGAAACAACCTTACCGCATCCCATGTCGATATCGTTGATAATTTTGCCTATGTATCCTATAACACCATTGATGGAGACTATGCGGGCGGTATTGATATTATTTACATTGCCGATCCACTTAGCCCTAGGTTAACCTCTCGGTTATATTACCTCAATGCTGACATTAACTCATTAAAGTATGACAACGGATTTGTTTACGCTGCAGGTGGTGTTGATTCAGAAAAATCTGTAACGGCAACGGCAAACTCTTTTATTGCTAAAATTCCCGTATCTAATGGTCGATTCAATTTATCCGCAGGTATATCGTATGGTTTTCAAGAAGGTTTTAATGCCAATGATATATCAGTTGACGGCAGTCATGTGTTCATGACCAGCGGTAAGGACGGTTTCGTGACTAAATTTGACAAACAGTCTTTGGAAATTGTTAATGAGTCCCCATATGAAGACTTAAGGTCCTTGGCCATCAATAATGGACAAATTGCATTACTTGATGCTAGTTTTGGAGTCCGCTTTCTTGACGCTGACTTTAATGAAACCCGTCAAATAGCCATTGATTCTGATTTTCGATTGGCCGACAAACGTACTTTAGATATTTCGGATGACCGTGTGGTTGTGGCAGAAGGTGACAAAGGGGCTGGTATTTACAATGCTATGACAGGAGTATTGATTGAATATGTTCCCATTCCCCTCAATCCATCCCAAGTCGCTGAAGAAAATATCGTTACCAATGCAACGGCCATAAATGAGGATATTCTTTTAATGGCTAACGGAGGAGCAGGACTGTGTTTGTCTGAAGATAACAATGGGGTTGATTTAGTAGGAATCATTGAATTGCAAGGTTCTATTAATTACGTGGCCTCAAAAGGAGATTATATTTTTGCCGCTTCGGGAAAAAGAGGACTGCAAATCATTAAAATGAATAAACCTGATGGAAGCTTGGACACCAAGTGTGCAGGTACTCCAAGATATTCAGGCACCTCTAGATTGGCCGTGCCAACAAACGCAGATTTGGCCTACAGCGGTTCGAAAAGATTTAGAAATATTGATGTTGGTGGAAACCTTTTGCTTTGCGGTACCTGGACGGTTCGAAATGAGGTGACCATTGAAGCCGATGGACTTTTTGAAATGCAGGGTACACTGGTCGTTGCCAATAATAACAGGCGCCGAGATGTCATTGTTTATGAGAATGCCAATCTTCGCGTAGAAGGAAACCTAACGATATATGGGGACTTGATACTAAGAGAAGGTGCCTCATTGGAATTCTTGGGTGATTCTTCTAGGGTCAACGTTTTTGGCGAGGTGTCATTGGCAGATTCTGCTACGGTCACCGGTAACTTTGATGATGTACAAGACAAGTTCTAATACAAGAAGATATTAAATAGGAAAGCCGCTTAGCTTTGAGTTAAGCGGCTTTTTCGTTTGAAGTGCTATGCCTTTTTAATTTAGAAGTTCAGCTACTTTTTGTTCCAATTCCGCTCCTCGTAAATTTTTTGCGATTATAATACCATTTTCGTCCAAAAGAAAAGCGGCTGGTATGGCATTAACACCATATAGATTGGCTATGGGGCCGTTGAAATACTGCAGATTTGAAATGTGGTTCCACTCCAGTCCATCGCTTTCTATTGCAGCGGTCCAATCTTCTTTTTTCCGATCTAAAGAAACACCGACCACGTTTAAACCCTTGTCTTTGTATTTATTATAAACAGCTACAATATTCGGATTCTCCATACGACAGGGTTTACACCAAGCCGCCCAGAAATCAATCAATGTCACTTTTCCTTTCACATCATTCAATGCCAGTTCGGTACCTGAAGGTGTAGGTCCGGAAAACTCGGGCGCTTTATTCCCTATGGCAGTGGTCATCACTTTTTTTAGCTTCTGTTCCAATTCCATGCCAATTGAAGACGATTTGATTTCTTCCGAAAAGCCTTGAAAGATAGAGTCCATTTCTTTAATTGGAAGTGAACGACTCATCACAGCCTTATCAAGTATGAGTGCCGAAATCAGGGCATCAGGATGCCCTTTCATAAAATCAATTTCAAATGTCTTGGCTTTTTCCTGTAATTCTAAATATTCGTCCCTCAATGAGGCGATGGCCACCGTATCCTTTTGGGCATTGGCGATTCTAAGATCATCGTTCATCGATCGTGACATTGAAACCAGCCGTCGTGATTCCTCCAAGAATTCCATGAAAAGGTCGTTTTGAAGTGTACCCTTTATGGTAGAGAACCCTAAACTATCTTTGTGTGCCCTGAACTTAATCGTTCCATTTTCGAGCATCACAGGGGCATTACCCCGAACATTTTCAAGAGTAATGTAATATAGCTCTGGGGATTCTGCAGTGCCCGTAAAAGAAAAACTACCGTTCTCTATACTTGCGGTATCAATTTCTATGAGGCGTTGTTTCAAACTATCTGTAGTTTTAAGAAATACTTGGGTTCCGTTATCTACTTCTCCTCGAAATTGACCTTCTATGACGTAACCTTCAGGTGTAGTTGCACATGAAACAACAAGGGCAATAATGGTAATGGTAAAAAAAATGCTTCGCATTGGTTAACTAATTTTGCCTAAAGGTAAACATATTAATACCCATAAAAAAAGTGCTGTAAAAGGCACTTTTGACGTGGATTGATGAAGTCTTATGTCAAAATTGATATCGAATTCCTAGAGCGATATCAAAAAGAAAACCGCTGTCGAATTCATTGAATCCGAGAATTCCAATTTCTGGACGAATGTCCAAAGATAGCAGCAGGGGGATATCGAAATCATATTCAATACCAAGATTACCAGCGGCAAAAACAAACAAGCCATCATCCCTATCCCTATCCGGCACAGGCTCCCAGTCAGAGTTGCCCAAACCACCACCAAAACCATAGTACCAGTTTAAACCGCCATCAATATGGTGAACCCACTGATATACCCCAGACAATTTAAAGGCATCAAATTCACGGCTATCCCGCCAGCCCAAATTGAATTCGGCGCGATGTACCCTGCCGATGGATTTCTGGTACGATATTTCTGCCCCAAAACCATCACTATCCCCAAGACGTAGCCCCAATGTGTGGTCAGAGAGGTTCTGTGCACTCAATGATATGGTCCATAATAATAAAAATGCATTAGTAAAAATCGTGGTACTCTTCATATAGTTCGATTTTAGTTGAAAATTGTAGAATAATTTTTCTAATAAAACTATTTTCAATCTCCAAAAATTGTTCCATGTTTCGTTAAACACCAATCATTCAATTTTCCATGGTATTAGAGGGGAAATCCAACTAAGACATTTTCTTAAGGATACTAAGAATAAATAGCACATTATTCAAAGTACAACGATTATTGGTCAATTTCGCAGATATGTTGGTTTGATATCGAAAATACATCGGTTCATTTAGATGTTGTTTTTTGACCCGATCTTATGAGAGGGAAGGTATTGGCAGTAAAAAATATTAGAAGTTTAAAACGTTTTGCACTGCGGAGGCAAGGTCGTATTTTTGATTGCTAATTCTGTATTGATGGCCCAAACAAAAGATAACACCACCTTAATTGAATCACTTAAAAATATCTCTGGGAGCAAGTATCTAATAATTGATACAAGCAAGAAATTATCGTATTCCAAAGGTTATAGATATGGCTCAGGAGAAGTATTGGCAGTGGTCAAACCTGGAACACTACTTGAAATATGGAAAATTCTAAAGCTTTGTCTGGATGCCGATATTATTATTTTGATGCAGGCGGCCAATACGGGATTAACCGGGGGTTCAACACCATATAACGATGGATATGACCGCCCTATTTTGGTCATCAACACAATGCGTATTAACGATATTCAATTAATCGATAATGCGAAACAGGTTGTTGCTTTAGCCGGTAGTACACTGTTTGAATTAGAAAAGAAGTTGGAAGAATACGATAGGGAGCCACATTCTGTTATTGGGTCTACTTCAATTGGTGCTTCCATTGTCGGAGGTATTTGCAACAACTCAGGAGGTTCTTTAATTCAAAGGGGGCCGGCATACACAGAGTTAGCATTATATGCGCAAATAAATAAAAACGGTGAGCTTTCCCTAATCAATGAACTGGGAATTGAACTTGGAAATTCACCAGAGGAAATCCTTACCAATCTCCAACAAAAAAAATACACAACAGATCAAATAAAATTTCCTAAAAAATTAGCATCTGACAACGAATATGAGTCCCGGTTGAGAGCGGTTGATGAGGATACCCCTGCGCGGTTTAATTCAGACCCGAGAAGACTTTTTGGAGCATCGGGATCAGCAGGGAAAATTGCGGTTTTTGCCGTTAGGGTTGATACATACCCGGCAGCTCGTCAGCATAAAGTATTTTATGTGGGTACTAACGAGCCTGATGTTTTGGGCAAAATACGTCGCGATATCCTTATGAATTTTAAACACCTTCCAATGACTGGTGATTATTTGCATCGTGCCTGTTACGATGCTACCAAAAAATATAGTAAGGATAACTTTATCGTAATTCACAAATTGGGGACTCAATTTATTCCTAGTCTTTTTGAGCTTAAACGTAAAGTAGACCTTATCGCAGGAAAACTTAGGTTTTTCCCAAGTAAATTTTCAGACAGGCTGATGCAATTTCTCAGTAATTTTTGGCCCAATCATTTGCCTCGTCGAATGGAAGAATTTAGGGATTTATACGAGCATCACTGGATTATTGAGACGGCAGATGAGGCTATTGAAGAATCCAGGAATTATTTTCAAAAATTTTTCACCGAAAATGAAGGAGACTTTTTTGAATGTACCGACAAGGAGGGAGAAAGGGCAGTTTTACACAGATTTGTAGCAGGTAGTGCCATTGGCCGTTATCATGCCATACATCAAAAGAAGACAGGCCCAATGATGTCTATAGACGTCGCTTTTCCACGTAACGAAAAAGACTGGTTTGAAAATTTACCACCGGAGATTGACGATCTTTTTGAGATAAAATTGCATTATGGACATTTATTTTGCCATGTTTTCCATCAAAACTATATCGTTAAAAAAGGCGTTGATGCCAATGCATTAAAAGCTAAACTTTTAAAGACCTTTGATGCGCGTGGTGCAGAGTATCCAGCAGAGCATAACGTCGGCCATGAATATTCTGCCAAGCCGGTATTAAAGAATTTTTATAAAGAATTAGACCCCACGAATGCTTTTAATCCAGGTATTGGACAAACCAGTAAAAAACAACATTGGAATTAGCAGATTAAACAGTTGAGCGTATTTCATTAGGGTTTATTGTATTACAGTTATTGTGGATATAGCGATAGCATTAAGGGGCAAGTATGTCTGCGGGAACTTATACTATTTCCGTTAGTGCTAAAAGCTTCCTCAGAGGCAGTCATTTTAGCCAACGTTACAAGTTGAAAACATCATATTTATAATGGTAACGCAAACGGGCGTTACATCCCTCCACCATTCTCTGTAGGGCCTGGTTTATCAGGTGATTCTTGTTTTTCCTCATAAACTTCAATGTTATCAATGTCTTCGGCTGCGGTAATCGAAGCAACGAGTTCGTTTATATCCATCTCTTTCAGTTCTTCATCTGCAAAGAAGGGCAATAATTTGTCGTGGTTGTACTGGTATATGCGCCATCGCTTAAAGGAGTATTCCAAAGCAGTTAAGTTTTCCACCCAATCGCCTGAATTAAGGTAAAGGGTTTTACCCTGCTCATTTTCGAATACGAGCTTCTTAGGTTGGTGAATGTGGCCACAGATTACATAATCATAATGATTTTCTATGGCAAGCTCCGCGGCAACGTTCTCAAAGTTTTGAATGTGCTTTATCGCCCCTTTTACACTATTCTTAATTTTTTTTGATACGGAATACTTTTCGCGGCCCAATTGTGACAAGCACCAATTGACAAAACTGTTGGCCAGTATCAAAAAATCATACCCATACCCCCCTAATTTGGCCAACCATTTCGCTTTCTGAATAGAAATATCAAAAACATCACCGTGAAAGAACCATGCCTTTTTTCCATCAAGGTCCAACACTAGCTTATTCAATATCTTAAAGTTACCCATGCTCATTGGTTCGAACTTCCGCAGCATTTCATCATGATTTCCTGTGATATAGAAGACTTCCGTTCCTTTTGAGGCCATTCCTATGAGCTTTTTGAGCACTTTTAAATGCGAAGGTGGAAAATAACGCTTGCTAAACTGCCATATATCAATGATATCTCCATTCAAAACCAGTTTTTTGGGCTGAATACTGTTGAGATAGGCCAAAAGCTCATCTGCATGGCAGCCATAAGTACCCAAATGGATATCGGACAATACCCCCAGTTCTATTTTTCGCTTCTTCAACACAAAAAAATTTTACTACAAAATAAATATGTAGGAATAAACTTAAAATCAATTTGAAATGAAGTGTTTGTCAGCTTTGGGTTAAGGAATGATGAAAAAAGGCTTTGATATGTTTCAAAATCTTTAACCAATCGGTATGTTTTTGTATCAACGGTATAAAAATTACCTTTGGGCACCAAGTACATTTGATATGGCCGGAAACACTTTTGGAGAATTATTTAAGGTCACCACTTTCGGGGAGTCGCACGGGCGTGCCATAGGAGGCGTTTTAGATGGTTGCCCTGCTGGAATTGAATTGGATTTGGAAGCCATTCAACAGGAACTGGATAGAAGAAAACCAGGACAGTCAGCCATTGTCACCCAACGAAAAGAGCCCGACACGGTAGAGCTATACTCTGGTCTATTTGAGGGAAAGACCACAGGTACCCCAATCGGTTTTGCCATTCACAATACCAATCAGAAATCTAAAGATTATTCGCATATAAAAGATTCCTATCGTCCATCCCATGCGGACTTTGTTTATGATAAAAAATATGGTTTTCGCGATTATCGAGGTGGGGGTAGAAGTTCAGCTCGCGAAACGGCAAGCAGGGTAGTAGCGGGCGCCATCGCGAAACAGTTTTTGAAGGATATTCAAATTAGTGCATATGTATCACAAGTTGGAGAACTAAAACTGGCAAAATCCTACCAAGAAGTGGATTTCAAACACATTGAGTCCAATCCTGTGCGTTGTCCAGATCCCGTTATGGCCCAAAAGATGGAAGATTATATAAAATCCATCAAAAAACAAGGTGATACTATAGGAGGGGTGATTACCTGTGTCGCTAAGAATATACCAATTGGTCTGGGGGAACCTGTATTTGATAAGCTCCATGCGCAATTGGGAAAGGCCATGCTATCTATCAACGCGGTAAAAGGTTTTGAGTATGGTAGCGGTTTTGAAGGTGTATTGATGAAAGGTAGTGAACATAATGATGCTTTTAACGCTGATGGTACTACGAAAACCAATAAGAGCGGAGGGGTGCAAGGTGGTATTTCCAATGGAATGGATATCTATTTTAATGTAGCTTTCAAGCCTGTGGCCACAGTACTTCAAGGATATGAAACCATAGATAAAGACGGCAAAATGGTGCAGACCCAAGGCAAGGGTAGGCATGATCCCTGTGTTGTTCCCAGGGCGGTTCCTATCGTAGAGGCAATGACAGCGCTGGTACTGGCCGACTTTATACTTTTGGCAAGAACCAATAAAATATAAAAGGGTTAATGCTTTTTTATACCAAAACCTTATCTTGACTTTCAAAATCTAACACATGCGCAAACTTGAATTGCATTGGAAAATCCTGATTGGGATGTTTCTAGGTATCCTTTTTGGTTTCTTGATGACCTCATTTGACGGAGGAAAGGATTTTGTGACCAATTGGATAAGTCCATTTGGCACCATTTTCATAAAACTGTTGAAGTTAATCGCCATTCCGCTTATTCTAGCGTCATTAATTAAGGGAATTTCTGATTTAAAGGATATCTCAAAGTTTCGAAATATAGGTTTGCGCACGATTGCCATATACATTGGCACTACCACCGTTGCGATAATTTTGGGATTACTTTTGGTCAATATCATAAAACCTGGGAATGGTATTTCAGAAGAAACCATTGCACAACTTACCGAAACCTATGCCGATAACAGCGGGGTAACCGCCAAGCTTGAAGAAGCCTCAAGACAAAAAGAGAGCGGACCATTAAAGTTTTTGGAAGATATGGTTCCCGACAACGCAGTAAGTGCTTTGGGTAACAATCAATTGATGTTACAGGTCATTTTCTTTACCATTTTTATGGGTATTTCCCTTCTATTGATTGGAGAAGAGAAAGCCAAACCACTAAAGGCATTTTTTGACTCTCTTAACGATGTTGTGTTAAAAATGGTTGATTTAATTATGTTAACGGCCCCTTATGCGGTTTTTGCCCTGTTGGCCAACGTAATCGTTTCTTCGAGCGATCCTGAAATATTATTGGCCTTATTGAAATATGCTGGGGTTGTCGTGTTGGGATTGGCCTTAATGATCGTTTTTTATTGTGTGTTGGTGTCTGTATTTGCCAAGAAAAATCCGTTTTGGTTCTTGAAAGAGTTGAGTCCCGCACAGCTTTTGGCTTTTTCTACAAGTTCGAGTGCTGCCACGCTACCCGTTACCATGGAGCGTGTTGAGGAGCACATCGGGGTCGACAAAGAAGTTTCAAGTTTCGTGCTTCCTGTAGGCGCCACCATAAATATGGATGGTACCAGTTTGTATCAAGGCGTTGCGGCTGTTTTTATTGCCCAGGCCCTAAGCTTTGACTTGCCCTTGGGAGCGCAATTGACCATTGTATTGACCGCGCTTTTGGCTTCAATTGGAACCGCTGCCGTACCCGGGGCCGGTATGGTGATGTTGGTCATTGTATTGGAATCGGTCGGTTTCCCAGCCGACAAATATGCCGTAGGTTTGGCTTTGATTTTTGCCGTTGACCGGCCCTTGGATATGCTACGAACTGTAATCAATGTAACTGGCGATGCAACAGTTTCTACCGTTGTGGCCAAATCTGTTGGGAAATTGGGCGAACCCAAAGTCAAGGAATGGGATGACCACTATGAAGATGTCAAATAGTGTGCGTTAGGGCAAGGATAACTGAAATGCTATTCTTGAAAGAAGTTATAATAGGTTTTAACCTTGCCTCGCATTTGTAGATATGCCTTTGTTGTCTAAAATTTTTAGGCGTTTAAATTTTTCGTGGAATTTTTGAACTTATTCCAATAACCATTAACTTTTGGGGAATTAACAATACGACGATGAACATTTGCTTCTTAATGTATCCTTGGGAGGAGATTGACCCAGAGAACGATACCAGTTTGGCCTTAATTCACGAATGTGTTAAAAGAAATCACGGTGTGGCCCTTTGTACACCGGCGAATTTGACGATTAGAAACAGTGTGACGAGCGCATCATGTGCGGTCATTGGTCGAATGGAAAAAGTTCCATCTTCTTTGAAATCTTTTTACAAACAGGCAAAAATTCGAGAGGATATGCTGCCCTTGGCTGGATTCGATGTCATTTTCATGAGGGCCAATCCACCATTGGATCCCCTTATGTTGAATTTTCTTGATTCCGTAAAAGACGATGTTTTTATCATGAATTCCTTACAAGGTCTCCGTGAAGCGAACAACAAACTTTATACGGCGGCCTTTGGAGATAGTCACAGTAATATCATTCCAGTAACCCATGTATCAAAAAATAAAAAATATTTGGTTCAGCAGGTTAGGGAATCTTCTGCGGACAAAATGATTTTAAAACCGTTGAACGGATTCGGTGGGTCTGGTGTTATTCTTATTGAAAAATCGGCGATGAGTAATATCAAATCACTCCTTGATTTTTACGTAACCAATTCAGACGGAACCTCTAACTACGTCATACTTCAAGAATATATTGAAGGGGCCGACCAGGGTGATGTGCGCATCCTGATTTTGAACGGAGAACCCATAGGGGCCATGAAGAGGGTTCCAGGAAACGATGATCACCGCTCGAATGTTTCTGCTGGCGGTTCAGTAACCAAACACCAAATGACCAAAGAGGAAAAGGCACTCTGCAAGCAGATTGGACCCAAATTGGTCAAAGACGGGCTATTCTTTGTTGGTATTGATGTTATTGGTGGAAAACTGGTTGAAGTGAATGTCATGTCTCCCGGCGGAGTGACGTATATGAATAGGGTCTACAAAACAAAAATCCAGTGTCAGGTCATTGATTTCATTGAAAGTAAGGTGACGGCCAAACTACAGGCTTTTGACCGTAGATCGCGACTTCGAAAAGAGGTTGAGGATGCATAAACTATCCGTTGAAGACATCATATCCAAAATAAAAGAAGGAGTTCCTCTTGAAGCGGTTTCTAAAGAATACACCTTTACGTTAAAAATTGATGCCTATGTACCATATATCTGCGCGGCTGTGCACGATGGGCACCAATTTCGTCAAGAATTATGGGCAAATTGCCTGCATACCGAATATGAGCGTTGGTATGAAGAGGACCCCTGCACCAAACAAATGGTGCAATCGCATCCTATTGTAATATCAGGGTTGGACAGTCGTTTTGAATACGATTTAAATCGCCCTCCAGAAACTGCCGTTTTCGATACGGCTTGGGGGAAACAGCTTTGGAAAAACCCGCTTTCAGAGACTCACAAACAGCTAAGCCTTGAAAAACATTATGCCTTTTATGCAGTGGTGCACGCCCTGATGACAAAACTGGAAGCTTTGCATGATAAGGTAATTGTTTTCGATATGCATAGCTATAATTGGAAACGGTGGGATAGGGAGGTGCCCGTTTGGAATTTGGGAACCAAAAATATTGATAACAAGCGCTTTGATGGAATTGTTTCCGATTGGATCACCAAACTGTCAGGTATAAACCTACCGAACGGTATAAAAACGACTACAGGGATTAATGATACCTTTGAGGGAAATGGCTATTTTCTTAAATATATTACCCAAAATTTCGGGAATACCCTAGTGTTGGCAACGGAAATTTCGAAAATTTACTGTGATGAGCTCACAGGTACCATCTATCCTGAGGTGGTGGCGGCCGTCGAAAAACAATTGAAGGATTTGATACCTTTGCAGGCCACAGAATTTATGAAAAGTACATGTTAACGGCTGAAGAAAGAGAACAACGACTGCAATACCCCAAGGTTTTTGAGATTGATACCAACTTAGACCGATTAATCTGCAATATTGAATTGCTTGGTCAGGTCAATCCGGTCAATGTTGAAAAGGAAAAGCATCGCTTTTTTGCTTCGAAATATGCTGTTGAACCGCAGTTCAATTATCCAAAAGTAAAGTTCAGGCCCTACGAACTTCAGCGCGCCTTCTTTTCCCAACCGTTGGAAGAAGTGAAGGATGATATCATTCGAAAGATGTACAACGATGTCATCAATTACTATTCGAACATGATTCAATGTATCGATTCGATTGGTAAAGGCAAACAGTTTTATTACAATTCCCTCAGTGTCTACGGTACACCGACCGAGAAAGATGTTCAAAACGCCCATTTTATCCTCCATTATGAAGATGAGCCGTCGTCGGTAGACTTGGATAAGGTATATACCCCTTTAGAAGCAAAAGCC
>ERZ1740067.66-NODE-66-length-80100-cov-43.107052_pt1 | contig 80100 bp, 83 predicted proteins | sample MGYA00581736_ERZ1740067 | MGnify/ENA primary metagenome ERZ1740067 (study PRJEB43018, sample SAMN04849236) | marine metagenome | isolation source: floating plastic debris | place: Pacific Ocean | collected 2008-08-27 | study: EMG produced TPA metagenomics assembly...
AATATCATATTGGATTCATGACATGAATCCCTCACACCATTTGTGCAACAAATCCCCTTGCTTGCCACAATCCCGTCAAACGACCCGGCTCATGCGGAATAGGAACAAAGCTGACATTCGTGCAGCGTACAAGCACTAACGCCAGTTTCCTTCGCCGAGGACGGCCTAAAACCAGACATTTATCCCACAAAAAGAGTGCTGCAATGCGGCCCTTCGTACCAACACTTCACTGGGCTGCGATGCAAATTTTGGAGCAGAGACTGTCCTGATCCTCTAACTCAGCAAGATTTGTGCATTGCGGGGCTGCTAACGTCCACCCATGACAGACGAAGCACCTAAACCACACCCTCATATAGACCGCATCTTAAGGGTCATAGACTATATACATGACCATGCCGCAGATGATCTTTCGCTGGATCAACTTGCCGATGTCGCTGCCATGTCTCGGTTCCATTGGCACAGAGTTTTTACTGCGATCATGGGAGCATCACCCGCGCAGATCATAAGGTCAGTGCGCATGCACAAAGCGACCATGTTGCTTCTGCGCACTGATCTGCCAGTTCCCAAGATTGCGGCGCATGTCGGCTATCCCAACGACCGTAGCTTCGCCCGCGCTTTCAAGGAAGCCTATGGACAAACGCCGAATGCCTTCCGTGCTTCAGGTTTGTCTGGCACCGCACCTCGTCCTAACCCAAAAGGAGTTTCTACCATGTTCAACGTCGATGTTCAGACAGCGCCCGACAAGCGCTTGGCGGCCTTATCTCATCGCGGAGATTATGCACAAGGCAGCGTGGCTTATCAAAAGATTGCCACCATCATGTCCACCGGCGGGCACTGGCCGCAGACATTGGGCATGGCGGGTGTTTACTACGACGACCCCGATGTGACACCACCTGAGGATTTGCGCAGCCATGCCGGGGTGTTGTGGAACGGCGACGGAATCCCGGACGGCCTTGAGGAGATTAGGCTGGAAGGAGGTCGATATGCTATCCTGCACTTCAAGGGAGCCTATGCTGGTCTTGGCGAAGCTTACCGATATCTCTATGGCCCCTGGCTCTCATCCAGCCAAGAATCCTTGCGTGATGCACCATCCTACGAGCATTATCTGAATGACCCGAGCGACACGGTCCCTGCGGAATTGTTGACCGATATCTACATGCCGTTGGAGGGATAAGCACAGTGTCGCAACGCTAAGTCTTGGGTCCGCGTCGGAAAGCAGGATCAGCGCTCCCTCGTACGCGTCACACACCCGGTCAAATTTGGCTCAATCTCAGGCGCATAGCCGATTGACGCTGCGCGGCGTAGGAATGGCTAGGTTTCCCGCTGCTGCGCGGCGGGACAGTTATTTTGCCCGCGCTGCGATTTCAGTCCTGCATGCGCTCGCAGCACGAGATCAAGGTGACAGTGGAGGGCTCGGAGCGGACTTGCGGCGATGCTGCGAGGCCAATCTTCGGCTCTCACCCCAGACCTTAGCTGCAATAGAGATGATAAATCGGTGCTTAAGCGACAGCGCTGGTTGGACCGAATGCGAAACACGGCGCAGTTTGAAGAGATCAACAAGCTCGGCCCCTAATCGACATTAGATCTCTTTGAAAAGCAAAAGCATGGATCCTATTTCTCCGCAGGATTTCTGCTCCGTCTGGGATAGCCGACCCTTGCCTGGGGCTCACTAGATTGCGCTGTGTCGCACTGCGGCGGAAGAAGCGGCAAGGTCGGCTTGAAGCCAAATCACGAAATTGCTTTGGTGGAGCGAAAGCCCAGTTCTGCTTCGCAGTTCGCCTCTGCCGGGTATTTAAGTCTGATCCTTAGGGCGCGTTTCACGCATGCTGCGGAACTGTGCTGTGATAAGAAGCACAGAAAAGACGATAATCAATGACCCTAGGAGCTGCAGGCTGGATATCCGCTCCGAAAGAAAGAGAGAACCGAGGGCAATTGCCCAGATGGGTTGAAGGAAGGAGGCCGCGCCGACTTTCACTGCTTTGTAGCGCGAAATGACCACCAGGAAGAGGACGGCAGGAAGAGCGGTGCTGAAAGCGCCGAGCATGGTCACCGCAAAGACGAGGTCATTGCTCCAATCGAGCTGCCAGGGTTCACCAGCAAGGAAGCTTGCAAACAGAGCCACGCAAGCGGCAACAACCAACTGGCCTGAAGCGATCAAGGCAGGCGCCTTTGGTTTTGCCCACCGCGCATAGACAGCCCCAGCTCCGAAGCTGAAAGCGACACCAATCATCAGGAGATAACCGAAGAAGGTTCCCGTCGTTTCCCCGTTGGTAGAAGATGCAACAACAAGAATTACGCCCAAGAACCCGCCGACAAGACAAACGAGGGTTTTGACCGACAGGCTTTCGTCAGGCAGGAGCGCGGCGGCAAGCAATCCGGTAATGATTGGGGTGGTCGCTTGCAGAACCCCGGCTTCCGCGCTGGAAATCGACGTTATCGCGAACGCGGCGAGGCAATTGGGAAGCCAGCCGTTTAGAGTTCCGATGACAAGCATATCTCGCAACACGAGCCGACCTATCGCAAACTGCCGCAGCGCAATACAGACCACGGCGAGCACAGGGATGGCGACACCAGCACGCAGAGCGGCGAGTATGAGCGGCGGTATTTCGGCACTCGAAATCTTCAGGAAAAGGTAAGCGCTTCCCCACATAAACGATATGGCGACAAGGTAAGGTAGTGGACTTCGCTTCGGCTCCATGACCACGCATGGTAAGTCGAGCTACGCTAATGTCATTCTTACTTGACGTTGTGGAAGCCTCCACTGGCGCAAATGCTGCCAAATGGCGCTTCGTCCGCGACTCTATCCTTGTCGTTCAAATCTTGGCTGCATCATCGATGAATGGCAGATTTCTTCGCCGCTACGCAGCGTCATCAATTGAGCATGTGCAGCGATTTGTTCGCTGTGTGCGCTCGGAGCACAAAATCGCAATGACTGCCTTGGGCGCATTGCTGTCATCTACAGACAAAAGCCGCACCCGGGGGCGCGGCTTTTCTTTTGGTCTGCTCGAAAATCAGGTTGTAGGCTGTTCTTCGTCGGTGCCGTCGGTTTCGGGTGTTTCGACACCTGCGGCCTCGGCGAGGTCCTCGTCTTCGGAAGCGGCAGCGCCGATGTCGTCGAAAAGTTCCTGGATTTCGAATTCTGCGGCGGCTTCTTCCTCAGCGGCGAGTTCCTGGATGGACTTGCCGGAGGCTTGCAGTTCCGCTTCTTCGGGCGAGCGGGCGACGTTCAGCTTGATGACAACGTCCACTTCGGGGTGGAGCGTGACATGCACGTCATGCAGGCCAAGTTCCTTGATGGGCCGAGGGATGACGATCTGCTTACGGTCGACGCTGAAGCCTTCCTCGGTCGCGACATCGGCGGCGTCACGGGGTGTGACGGAGCCGTAAAGGTTGCCACCGTCGGAGGCCTGACGAATCACGATGAATTGCTGGCCGTCCAGCTTTGCACCAAGCGCTTCGGCCTCTTTCCTGGTCTCCAGGTTGCGGGCCTCAAGCTGGGCTTTCTGTGATTCAAAATCAGCAATGTTGGCTGCGGATGCCACAAGCGCCTTTTTCTGCAGCAGCAGATAATTGCGGGCATAGCCGGGCTTGACGTCGACAACATCGCCCATCTGACCGAGCTTGGCCACGCGTTCGAGAAGGATGACTTGCATGTGCTTGCTCCTTATTTGACGGCGTAGGGCAGCAGGGCGAGAAAGCGGGCACGTTTGATGGCGCCGGCCAGTTCACGCTGCTTTTTCGCCGAGACGGCGGTGATGCGGCTGGGCACGATCTTGCCGCGCTCTGAGATATAGCGCTGCAGCAGGCGTGTGTCCTTGTAGTCGATCTTAGGTGCGTTGTCGCCCGAGAAGGGGCAGACCTTGCGGCGGCGGAAAAATGGTTTTGCGGCCATGGGTTAGCTCCTCTTCCTTTAGCGGCGTTCGCGACGGCTGTCGCGTTCGTCACGTTTCTGCATCTGGATGGACGGGCCTTCTACGTGTTGATCGACCTTGATGGTCAGCACGCGCATCACGTCGTCATGCAGGCGCATCAGGCGTTCCATTTCCTGCACGGCAGGGGCCGGGGCGTCCGAACGCAAGAAGGCGTAATGGCCCTTGCGGTTCTTGTTGATCTTGTAGGCCATTGTCTTGACGCCCCAGTATTCGTGATCAACGAGGCTGCCGCCATTGTCGGACAGGACCGTGCCAAAATGTTCGATGAGACCCTCGGCTTGTGTGTTCGACAAGTCCTGACGGGCGATCATTACATGCTCGTATAGCGGCATGTGGGCTCCACTTCATTTCTATCAAGGCGCATTTCAAAGACCGGAGCCATGGATCCCTGCGGCCCGGTCACGAGAGACTGCGCGGAAAACGACGTTGCAGGGACGCGCCTACATACACGTATCATGGGCTGGTGCAAGAGGCTTTCAGAGCGCCTTGCCGTGGATTTGCTGCCCCGACATCTCCGCGACATCACCCTGCATGCGCCGCTGGGCCGCCCCATTCCTGCCTGCTTCTGTGGATTATCTGAGCACAAGGATAACGAGTGATAGGGTTTTCCGCATGTCCATGATGACGGATAATTTCAACAAGTCGCAGCAAATGTCCAACTTTCCCGACCCTTCTGAAACGATGCAGGGTCTGGCAAAGCGGGCTCAGATCTTCGTTGGCGGCGCGCTTTTTGCTGCGGCCTTCGCCCTCTGGCTGGCCCCCGGGGCGACCTGGGCAGCAGAGGTGATCGGGACCAAGGTGGTTTTGTCGATGATCCTAGGCTTTATCGGTCTGGGTCTCGTCCAGTCTGGTTTCACGCCGACCCGGCGTGAGATCGAGATCGATTCCGAAGCGGGCGAGATCCGCGTGATGCGGTATCAGGGCAAGCAGGCCAAGGTGCTGCGGCGCTGCGCTTTTGAGGATCTGGGATCGGTGCATCGCGATGGCACGGTCATCCGTATCTGGGACGCCTCGGGTGCCTTCATCGCTGATATCGGTCTGGAAGATGTTCAGACTTCGCGCGATCTGGCCGACGCACTGGCCGCGGCGGGTGAGTGCTGAACCGCCGTGATCACTTGACAAAGTAGTCAGGCGCAAATTGGCCGGCCTATGACAAAAGCATCCAAAAGGCGACGGCCGCCAATGTGCCGCCGAACACCATATTGAGCTTTCTTGAGCTGTCAGTGGCGCAGAAATGGCTGACGATCTAATTGCCTAGCCAGGGCCCAGATCGAGAAGGCGAAGAGTTTGCTCATGGTAAAGACCGTCGTGATCAGAAGCACGGATGCGACTTCGCCGCCCGGTGACGGGCTTAGGAATTGCGTGAACATCAGGGCGATGATGATGTAGGCCTTGGGGTTCAGGACAAGCAGCAGGGCGCCATCGGTGAAGCTGGCGGGTTTTGCATCTTCAGACCCTTTCAGCATGCCCGCGCGGATCGTCTTCCAGGCCAGCCAAATCACATAAAGCGACCCTGCGATCTTCAATGCGGTGAAAAAGTGCGGGAACCTTTCGATCGCAGTAAGAACCCCGAACCCGATTGCGGCTGTGACAATCCAGGTGGGTAAGTGATAGCCCGCATTTGCAGGAAGTGCCGGGCGAAATCCGAACCGCGCGCCGTTGGCCGCAAAGAACAGATTTCCGGAGCCGGGGCTGTAGGCAATCGGAAACAGGAAGATGATGAGCGTAGTCGCCGTTTGAAGCCCCCGGGCCTCCTTCTGGTAGTGTGTTTTCTTGGCAGGCTGAAGGACAGCACGCGACCCATATCTCGCGCATAGGCGCCGTGGGGATGGTGCGGGCCGGGATTGCCAAGATACTGGAGCGGGTCGGACAAGTGGTTTCGATGGTGATATTCCGCCTGTTCAGTCCCGCGCACCAATTGTTGAACTCTGCGGGATTGTCTTGGGGCACACCTGCGACATTTTATGCAGCGGAAACCAACAATCCTCGGAGCTACCCCAATGAAATCGCTTCTTCTTGCTGCTGCCCTGACCACCACCGCGAGCGTTGCTTTCGCGGCGGACCGCTATGTGCTGGATGCCAGCCACAGTCAGGTGGTCTTCAATTACAATCACCTTGGTTATTCCACGACGTTTGGCATGTTCTCGGGCTTTGAGGGCGAGATCATGTTCGACAAGGAAGATCCCGCCAGTTCGAGCGTGAATGTGTCAATGCCGACGATGTCGATGTTTACCGGCTGGGAACAGCGCGAGGCGCACTTCATGTCGGCGGACTTCTTCGCGGCGGAAGAGGGCGATCTGATTACCTTCACGTCCACAGGCATTGAGGTGACAGGGGACGAGACCGCTCAGATCACCGGCGATCTGACGATGAACGACATCACCCAATCGGTCGTTCTTGAGACGCGGCTGAACCAGGCCGGAGAATTTCCCTTCGGTGAAAACCAGGGCCGGGAATGGGCCGGTTTTGACGCGACCACGACGCTGAAACGCTCTGACTTTGGGTTGGGTGCTTTTGCACCAGCGGTCAGTGACGAAGTTGAAGTGCGGATTTCGCTGGAAGCGATGAAAGCCGAATAGGCGGGCCACCACTCATATTGAGGCCGTCGGAGTGATCCGGTGGCTTTTTTGTGCCTGACGTGTCGGGCGGAAGATCTGAGACGCGGTGCGACGGCTTTTTGGTCCGGCTGAAAGGCCGGCCAGCGCCGTGCCCTCCTCACGAAGGGGGCTGCCATCATCGTTATGCGAATGCGTTATGTATGAAGTGCGTCGCGTCCTTATTCCGGCCGTCGGGCGGTCAGGTTCACGCCCACATCAACGCCGAAGCCGAGCGAGCCTTCGTCGGTCTGGCTGTTGCCGATGTTGAAATCGCGGCGGTCGAGTGTGAGCGTGCCGTTCATTGATGCAAGGCCGTCTTCGACGGTCAGGTCAAAGGGCAGATCAACGGGCATGGTATCTTCCTTGATGGTGAGCGTGCCACTGGCGACATAGCCTGCTTCAAGCGCCTCGATGTCGGCGGTGAAGGTCGCTGTGGGGAAGGCCTCGGCGTTGAAATAGTCCGCACCAAGGGCGTCATTCGTGACCGCACCCAGCGTGAGCGAGCCGATAGAGACGGTGACCTCAACCTTGCCGGCGGGGCCGGTTTGAATTGTTTCGTCGAAGGTAATGGCCGCAGTCCAGTCGGCAAAGCTGCCCTCGACCGCGGATCCAAGCTGGCTGATGGTCAGGCCAAGGGTGCCGTCCTGGACCTGCCAGTCAGACTGAACCTCTTGCAATTGGGCGGCCTCGACGGCGCCGGAGGTCTTGTTATACATGCCCAGCGAACTGCCGATGAAGATGGCGACGGCCCAGGCCGCAAGGGCAGAGACGAACGGGACGGTCATCTTGTGGTCGGCGAAGGTTTCGGGGACGTTCGCCCAGCCGAACCACATGCGTTTGAGGGTCGTATCCTTGTCAACAAAGTGGTGCTTGAGCGCGCCCGCGATGTGCAGGACGAGCGCGATCACGAGCACGCGTTCGAGGACCATGTGCAGGCCCGCAAAAAGGTTGGCGAGGCCTTCATCCTTGGGCACAAAGGGCAGGTATTGTCCGAAGGGCCACCAGATGGGCGCAAAGCCCGTCGTGGCGGAATGTTGGATCCAGCCCGAAAGCGGCACGAGGAGCAGCGAGCCGTAAAGCAGCCAATGCACGGTTTCGGCGGCCCAGCTTTCCAGACGCCGATCCGGATGCAGAAGGCCAGGTTTGGGTTGTGTGATAGCCCAGAGGATACGGGCAAGAGCCACAAAGAAGATGGTGACACCGACGGTTTTGTGCAGCGAGAAAAGCCAGGCCTTCTGGGCCAGTTGCTCTGACGTTTCATAAGGCAGGCCGTTGGCGATGATGCCCAGCGGGATCACGGTCAGGATCAGGAGCGCGGTGAGCCAGTGGAAGGTCTTGGTCACGCTTCCATAGCGGCTTTCTGTGTTGGCTAATGTCATCGGATCTCTCCTCTGATGGGCTTGGGGAATATGTTGCGGCGCGCTCGCCGGAAAGCAAATGCGAATTCCCGCACATGACGCGTGCAACGCCAAGTGTGGCCAAGATGACTTGTCGCCCCTGCATCGGCCCTTTAGACCGTTGTAAAGATAACAAAACGGGGAGGGGGCATGAGCATTGCATTCGTTTTTCCGGGCCAGGGCGCACAGACCGTCGGCATGGGCCAGGATCTGGCCGATGCCTATCCTGCGGCCCGCGCGGTCTTTGACGAGGTCGACGAGGCGCTGGGCGAAGACTTAAGCGGGCTGATCTGGGAGGGTGACGCCGAGACGCTGACCCTGACGCAGAATGCGCAACCTGCGCTCATGGCGATGTCGATGGCCGTGATCCGCGCAATGGATGCGGAGGGTCTGCCGGTAACGAAGGCCGCCTATGTGGCCGGGCATTCGCTGGGTGAGTATTCGGCGCTCGCGGCGGCACGGGCGCTGTCGCTTTCTGATACGGCGCGGCTGCTGCGAACGCGCGGCAAGGCGATGCAGGAGGCCGTGCCTGTGGGTGTAGGCGCAATGGCGGCCCTGCTGGGCCTGGACTTCGACACGGTGACCGAAGTGGCAGAGATGTCCGCGCAAGGGCAGGTCTGTGCAGCGGCCAATGACAACGATCCAGGGCAGGTCGTCGTCTCGGGCCATAAGGAGGCCGTGGAGCGTGCGGTGGAGATGGCCAAGGAAAGGGGGGCAAAACGTGCGGTGATGCTGCCGGTATCTGCGCCTTTTCATTGTTCCCTGATGGAGCCCGCGGCGGGCGTGATGGCCGAGGCGTTGAGCGATGTGGATGTCGAGGCACCCAAAGTGCCGATCGTGCCCAATATTCATGCGGAGGCCTGCACGAGCACGGCGCAGATCCGCAATTGTCTGGTGGATCAGGTCACAGGATCGGTGCGCTGGCGGGAAAGCGTGGCCTGGATGGCCAGCAAGGGGGTGACCGAAATCTGGGAGATCGGGGCGGGCAAGGCGCTTTCGGGCATGGCGCGGCGCATCGACCGAAGCCTCGCTGCGCGGGCCATTGGCACGCCGGATGATATTGCAAAGGCGCTGGAAGGATAAAAGATGTTTGATCTGACGGGAAAGAACGCGCTTGTCACGGGCGCCTCGGGCGGGATCGGGGCCGAGATCGCGCGGTGCTTGCATGATGCAGGGGCAAACGTCGGTCTGAGCGGCACGCGCACCGGCCCGCTTGAGGTGCTGGCAGGCGAGTTGGGCGAACGTGCACATGTGCTCCCCTGCAATCTAAGCGACATGGCCTTGGTCGAGGCACTGCCGGGGCAGGCAGCAGAGGCGATGGGCAGCGTCGATATTCTGGTTAACAATGCGGGGATCACCCGGGACCAGATCTTCATGCGGATGTCGGATGAGGAATGGCGAAGCGTGATCGACGTGAACCTCACCGCGACGATGAAACTTTGCAAGGGTGTCATCCGAGGCATGATGAAGGCGCGCTGGGGGCGCATCGTCAATGTCAGCTCGATCGTGGGGTCGACGGGCAATCCCGGTCAGGCGAACTACGCGGCCTCGAAGGCGGGGATGGTGGGTATGACGAAGTCCATTGCCTATGAGGTGGCAAGCCGCGGGATCACGGCCAATGCGGTGGCGCCAGGCTTTATCGCGACGGCGATGACGGACAAGCTGACGGACGATCAAAAGACTGGAATCATGGGACAAATTCCTGCCGCGCGTATGGGTGAGCCGCATGAAATCGCAGCGGCTGTGCTGTATCTGGCAAGCGCTGAGGCGGCCTATGTCACGGGCACGACCTTGCACGTCAATGGCGGTATGGCCATGTTGTAGGGCGCGCGCGCAACGCCTTGCCATCTTTGGCGCATATGCTATAGGCGGCGCAGATTTTCCCGGGGAGACGCCTGGGGTTCACCGCCCGAAGGGGCAAGACCTACGCTGTTCGGGGCCGCCCCGGAGGCAAAACTTCAAGGCCCTTTACAAGCGCCGTATCGAATGAGGACTGAGACATGAGCGACATCGCCGATCGTGTGAAAAAGATCGTTGTGGAACACCTGGGTGTCGAAGAGGACAAGGTGACCGAGAACGCTTCGTTCATTGATGACCTGGGCGCAGACAGCCTGGACACCGTAGAGCTTGTGATGGCCTTCGAAGAAGAGTTCGGCATCGAAATCCCCGATGATGCGGCGGAAACCATTCAGACATTTGGCGATGCTGTGGGCTTCATCCAGAAAGCCTCGTAATCGCCAGGTTATTCTGAGGGCGGCGTTTTTCCAAGCGGGAAAGCGCCGCTTTCTTTTTGCGCCGATTTTCCTGCCTTGCGATAGAAAAGAGCCCATGTGCAGAACGCGGATGGGGAGAAAACGAGCGGGAAATGAATCGCGTTACTCCAACGATCAATACGCAGAGATTGACCCTGCGCGGCCTTCGGGCGCAGGATTTTGACCGCTATGCGGAGATCTGGTCGGACGAGCAGGTCGTGGTGCATATAGGGGGTCAGAGGCGCAGTCGCGATGAAAGCTGGAACGCGTTCCTCAAGATTGCCGGGCATTGGCAGATCACCGGGTTCGGGCAATGGGCCATTGAGGATCATGTTTCCAAGCGTGTGATCGGGCAGACCGGCTTTTTCTACGGAGCGCGGGGGTATGGACCGGATTTTGATGCGCATCCAGAAGCGGGTTGGGTGCTGGCGCCGGAAACCCACGGCAACGGTTTCGGGCGCGAGGCGGCCTTTGCGGCACATGACTGGTTTGACCGGGTGATCACGGGGCCGCTGGTCTGTCAGATCACGCCCGAGAACGGGCCTTCGCATCGGCTCGCGGATGCGCTGGGCTATGTGAAGATGGGTGCGCGCGAGGATGTTGATTTGCTCTTGCGGAAGTCGCCGCCACAGCGGCGCGGTCTAGGCTGAACCTTGGACAGGGCGCATATCGCGCTATGCTAAAGGGCATCACTGAAATCGACTGGAGGCGTTTGTCATGATGATCTATCCGACACTCGAATTGCTGGGCGGTCGCTGTGTGACGCTGTCGCGGGGCAATATGGACCAGCCTTCGATTTGGCATGTTGACCCTTTGGAGATCGTGCGCGATTGGGCCGGGACGGGCGCGTCTTGGATGCATCTGACAGATTTCGACGGGGTCGACGGGCGCAACGACAATGCGGATCTGGTCCAAGAGATCATTTTGGCGGCACAGATTCCGGTGCAGCTGGGTGGTGGTTTTCGGACGGCGGATGGCGTGGCACAGTGGATCGATAAGGGCGTAGGCCGGGTGGTGATCGGCACTTGGGCGGCGCAAGATCCCGACGGCGTCAAAGCCCTGGCCAAACGCTATCCCGATCAGATCGTCCTTTCGGTGGCGGTCTGGAAAGGACAGGTGATGCTCAACGGTTGGCGGAATGCTTCGGCCCTGTCCCCCGAGACGTTCCTTCGGGCCTTTGCCGATACGCCTTTGGCGGCAGTCATGATCACGGATATCGACAGCGATATCGATGACTACGATGCGCAGATGGGGGTTATTTCGGGTCTCGCGACCAAGGCCTCGGCCCCGGTGATCGCAAGCGGGGTGGTGCGCAGCCTCGACGATATTGCACGGCTGAAATACATTCCGGGCGTGGATGGGGCGATTGTGGGCCGCGCGCTTTTCAGCAAGACCTTCACGCTGAGCGACGCGCTGGAGGTTGCCGCGCCCGACCGGGAGCCGGTAGCGGATTTCATGTGATCAGCGGTCGGCTGGGTTCACTCATCTGGGCGCTTGAGTTCGAACAGCTCTGTGATGCGGGCATAGTCCCGATACCCCAGCCGGGCAAGAGGCTGAAAGGTCGTTACGTCAAAACGCCCATCGCGCAGGCAATTGTCGCGGATATGCACCCCTGTGACTTCTCCGAAAACGACGCGGTTTGCCGCGCCAGGTAGTTCCACGATCTTGGTGAGCTTGCATTCAAGCGAGGCAGGCACGCCTGCGACCCTGGGGCAGTCGATGGTTTCGCATTTGGCCGCTGTCAGGCCTGCTTCGGTGAATTCATCGACATCTCTGGCAAACCCTCCAGAGCTTAAATTCATAACGCCGCGCGCTTCGTATTCGACGATGTTCACGCAGAAAATACCCGTAGCGGCGATGTTGGTCACGCTGTCCTTGGTGCCGCGCTGGTCGGGTTTGGCCCCGGTCGAGGCAAACATGACCTGCGGAGGCACGTAGGCCACAGCGTTGAAGAACGAATAGGGCGCAAGATTCGCCCGACCGTCGGCATCGCGGGTCGAGATCCAGCCGATGGGTCGGGGTGTCACGATGGCGTTGAAGGGGTTGTGCGGCAATCCATGGCCGTCGGCGGGGCGGTAGAACATCTGGCTTCCTTCGGGGTCGTTTGCGCAAGGCTTAGGCGCATGTTAGGGCGAAGGCCAGACGCAACTATCCTGACCTGCCCAAATGCTCCAACTGAACGTCGAAACGCCGGAGGATTGGTGGGAGGTCGAGGCGCTCTATGATCTGTGTTTCGCGCCGGGGCGGACGGCGCTGTCATCCTACCGGCTGCGTGAGGAGGTGCCCATGGTGGGTCCGCTTTGTCAGGTCGCGCGGGACGAGGGCGGTATTCTGGCCGGAGCAATCCGCTATTGGCCGGTGCAGATCGGTGCCGTCGAGGCCCTGCTGCTGGGCCCGATCGCAGTGCATCCGACACGGCAGGGCGAGGGGGTCGGTGCCATTCTGATCGAAGAGACGCTGGCGGCGGCGGCAGGGCTTGGCTGGGAACGCGCGCTGTTGGTGGGCGATGCCCCCTATTACAGGCGGTTCGGCTTTGAAAAACTGAGTGATGTGGCGATGCCGCCGCCGACCAATCCGGAGCGGGTTCTGGGGCGGTCCCTGGTCCCTGGTGCCTGGGATCGTATTGCAGGACAGGTGATGCGGGCATTGAAATGAGCGGCGCGACGTCTCATTTTGATCCTCATGGATGATTTGATTTTTGTGGGACCGGTTGATCTTGAGGCCGAGTTGGATAGCCTTGCAAAGCGCTACAAGAGTGCGGGCGGGCTGGGGATGGATATCCTGAACCTTGTGGGCAGTCAGGCGGATGGTCTGATCGACGGGCTGCCGAAACCTGTTGCGGAGCGGTTGAACGAGGTCACCCGGCTGGCCCTGATACAGGCGATGAACGCGGCTTCTGTGTCGCGCAAGGCGGTGCCCGATCAGGCCGGGTGGCTGAACCGGACGGTCAGCGCGGCGATGGGGGCGGCTGGTGGCTTTGGCGGTCTGCCCACGGCGCTGGCGGAACTGCCGGTCACGACGACGCTACTTTTGCGGGTGATCGAAGGGGTCGCGGTGCAGAACCGGTTTGATCCAACTGCGGAATCGGTGCGGTTTGACTGTGTGCAGGTCTTCGCGTCGGCCGGGCCGCTGTCGCATGACGACGGTGCGGATATCGCCTTTCTTTCGGCCCGTCTGGGCATGAGCGGTCTGGCGATGAACACGCTGGTGGCGCGCGTGGCGCCGAAACTGGCAACCGTTCTGGGCCAGAAGTTGGGCGCACAGGCGATCCCGATACTTGGGGCCGCGGCGGGGGCAGCGACGAACTACGCCTATACCAAGTATTATGAGGAAATGGCGCATGTGCAATTTGGATTGCGGCGCCTGGCGATTGATGCGGATCGTGATCCGCAGGCGCTGATCGAGGATTTCACAACGCGTCTGGACCGGCTCCGATAGCGCCCGGGGCCACGGCCATGGCTTTGATGATGGCGTGACACTGAAGGCCTGTGCGCAGCCCCATTGTTTTGACCGTGCGGGCTGTAATCCGGGCCAGAAGCCTCTCGCCTGACGCATCAAGCGTGATGGCAGCGCCGGGCCCATCACCGGGATGAATGCCGGTGATGGTCACCGGCAGGGAATTGACGGCGGAAAGCCCCTGCGGGGGATCAAGTGACAGGATCACGTCCTGCGCCAGAACGCGCAGGCGCAGGGTGGTGCCGATGGGGGCTTTTACACCGGGCAATTCGAGCGGGCCAGCCCCGACCTGCAGGCGGCTGAGCCCGTCTGAGGCATGGTCGGTTACTGTGGCGCGCAGGACGGCACCGGCCTCGCGCACGCCCAGAAGCGGGATGGCGGCGGGGTCGGCCATAACGTCAAAGACGGGACCCGACGCGGCAACGCGGCCATCCTTCAGCAGGATCATCTGATCGGCGAGGCGCGCGATTTCGTCCACGGCGTGGCTGACATAAAGGATGGGCAGACCCGCCTCGGCTTTGAGGCGTTCGAGATAGGGCAGTATGTGCTGTTTGCGGGGCGCATCAAGCGCGGCGAGCGGTTCGTCCATCAGGAGCATCCGGGGACGTGAGAGAAGCGCGCGGCCCAGGGCCGCGCGTTGTTTTTCTCCGCCTGAGAGGGCGGCGGGGTGGCGTTCCAGCAGGGGTGCGAGGCCCAGAAGGGCGATCACGCCGTCTTCGCTGATGGTGGCGGGGCGTTTGGCAAAGCGCCCGCCATAGCGCAGGTTCTGAAGGACAGTGAGATGTGGAAAAAGGCGGGCATCCTGAAAGACATAGCCCAACGCGCGTTTGTGTGGCGGCAGATGGCGGCCGGTCCGGTGGTCGAAGACCAGATCGCCGTCGATGATGATTTGGCCCTTGTCGGGGCGCAAAAGGCCCGCGACGGCGTTCACGATGGTGGTCTTGCCAGCACCCGATCGACCAAAAAGGGCGGTGACACCGGGTCCGGTCTCGAAGCCCGTGTCGATAGTGAAACCGCCGAATCGGTGCGTGATCTGGACCGAAAGGCTCATCCCCCCGCGATCCTTGCGGCGACACGACGGGCGAGCCATTCGGACAGCAAAACCGCGACGACCGCCAAAAGACAGGCCCAGAGGACCAGACGGATGGCCTCGGCCTCACCGCCGGGCACCTGGAGGAGGGTGTAGATGGCTGAGGGCATTGTCTGGGTCTGGCCGGGAATGTTGGCGACGAAGGTGATCGTGGCGCCGAATTCGCCGATGGCCTTGGCAAAGCCCATGACCGCGCCCGCAAGGATGCCGGGCAGGATCAGGGGCAGTGTGACTGTGCTGAAAACGGCCCAGCCTGGGGCCCCAAGCGTTGCTGCGGCGGCCTCGATCTTGGGGTCTACGGCCTCGATCGCCAGGCGCATGGCGCGGACCATAAGGGGAAAGCCCATGATGATGGCGGCCAGCACGGCGCCTGTCCAGCGGAAGGCGAGGACCAGCCCGAACGTGTCTTCGAGAAAGCGGCCCGCAGGGCCGCTGCGCCCGAAGGCGATGAGCAGAAGGTATCCGGTAACGACAGGAGGCAGGACAAGCGGCAAGTGGACGAGCGCGTTGAGGAGCCCCTTTCCGATGAAATCGCGGCGCGCCAGCAGCCAGGCGACCCAAAGGGCGAGCGGCAGGCTGAGAAGTGTGGCGAAAACACCTACGAAGAGCGAAAGGCGCAAAGCCTCCCATCCTCCAGGATCAAGCATCATTCAGGCAACGGGATCAGCCCGTGGGTTTTGAAGATTGTCGCCGCGGTCTCGGATGTCAGGTGCGCCATGAAAGCCTGACCGGGGTCAGTGAGTGCTACTGCCGGATAGAGTATTGGGGGATGCATGTCTGGGGGAACCTCGTAGAGCACGGTCACGGCCGGGTCGGCTTGCGCGTCGGAGGCATAGACGATGCCAAGCGGTGTTTCGCGGCGCGCGACGAGGGCGAGGGCGAGGCGGACATTTTCGACCTCGGCCAATCGGTCTGAAAGGGTTTCCCAGGCATTCAGGTTCTTAAGCCAGGCCTTGGCGTAGATCCCGGCAGGCACGGCGCGGTGCTGACCCATGGCGAGGCGCCCATCTTCAAGACGATTGCTCAGGATTTGTGCGTTAGGGTCTGACAGCGGCGCGGCCTCTTCTGGCCCAATCAGGACGAGGCGATTGGTCAAAAGATCGATGCTTTGGCCTGTATCCAAAATGCCCCGACCCGCAAGCCAGTCCATCCAGTTGGGATTGGCAAGGATTAGCACATCCGCCGGCGCGCCAAGCGAGACTTGCCGGGCCATGGTGCCCGATCCGCCGAAGCTTAGATCGACGGGGCCGTCCCAATCCGTTGCGATCTCATCCAGCGCGCCCTGTAGCGAGGCGGCGGCAAAGACTGTGACGCGGTCGCCGGCATATGCGGCAATCCCGGACCAGATGCCAAAGAGAAGCGTCAAGCCTTTGATCTGGAACCGCGTTTTCATGGTGCTGACTATCTGCGAAGGTCAATGCGATCTCAAGCGGCAATACCGACACGAGAACGTCACGCGAATGACGCAATAATGCACTCAATCCCTGCGTTAACCTTCCATTACTGGTGTTTCCGGCAACAACGGTCTATATTGGCGAAAAATAAAGATATTTCGAGTTAGTGAACAGGTCATGCTTAGTCAGATGCCACTCCGTTTGGGAGGATCGCATAAATCCGATGTCCGCACGCAATTTGCGGCGATGTGCTATCGGTATGAGCACAGCAAGTTGCAGATCCTTCTGGTGACATCGCGCACGCGGCGGCGCTGGATTGTGCCGAAGGGCTGGCCGATGGACGGCAAGACGGCTTCTGGTTCGGCTGCCCAGGAGGCCTGGGAGGAAGCCGGTGCGGTGGGCCGTGTCGACGGGCGGCCGCTGGGGATCTATTCTTATGTAAAGGAGACTGGTCTTGATGCGGGGATGCCCTGTGTCGTGATGGTCTATGCGCTCAAAGTGAAATCGCTGGCCAAGAAGTTCCCCGAAGTCGGGCAGCGCAAACGCCAATGGGTGTCGCGCAAACGTGCGGCCAAACTGGTGGCGGAGCCTGAGCTGGCACGCATCCTGCGGGATTTCGATCCGCGTCATCTGTGACCAGACGTGCCATTGACCTGGATGCACTGGTCGTTATCTCTCCGATAGCGTCGAGCATGAGTGTGTATGATGATACGGTATGCGTTGAAATGCGGTAGGGGGCACAGCTTTGAGAGCTGGTTCCAATCGGCTGAAGCCTACGAGACGTTGCAGGCGGCGGGTCATGTGTCTTGCGCGATTTGCGGCAGCAACGCGGTGACCAAGGCGGTGATGGCGCCGCCGGTGCGCTCGGGTGAGGCATCGCAGGCTGTGCAGAGCAAACCGGAGGCGGATCTTACGGCCCTTCGCAAGAATATTGAAGAAAACGCGACCTATGTCGGGGGCAGCTTTGCCAAGGAGGCGCGCGCAATGCATCTGGGCGACAGCCCGGAGCGTGCGATCTGGGGAGAGGCAAAACCAGCCGAGGCCAAGGCTCTTTTGGAGGATGGCGTGCCTGTGGCGCCGCTGCCTTTCATGCCCAAGAACAAGGTGAATTGACCACGTGAGAGTTGTGATCACCGGCGCGAGCCGGGGCATCGGTGCCGGACTTGCTGCGCGCTACAGGGATGCGGGCAATGCCGTGATCGGAACGGGCCGGGGGGCGCCTGGGCTGGTCGATCTGGATGTGACGCGGCCTGAGGATCATTTGGCCTTGCAGCGGCACATAGGCGATCAGGCGGTAGATCTTCTGATCTGCAGTGCAGGCATCTATCTGGACAAGGGGCAGGGGCTGAAGGACGGATATCACGCCGAGATGTGGGCGCAGACCTTTGCGGTGAATGTCACGGGCGTCTTTCTGGCGGTTCAGGCGCTGTTGCCGAATTTGCGGGCCAGCGGAGCTGCAAAGGTGGCGATCATTTCATCGCAGATGGCGTCGCACACGCGGGCGCCCGGGGGAAGCTACATCTATCGGTCCTCGAAGGCGGCGGCATTGAACCTGGGGCGCAATCTTGCCACGGATCTCAAACCTGAAGGCATAGCCGTGGGCATCTATCATCCGGGATGGGTCCGGACGGATATGGGAGGCGCATCGGCGGCGATCAGCACGGATGAGGCGGTGTTGGGCCTCGTGTCGCGATTTGCAGCGCTGAGCCTTGAGACGACGGGCTGTTTCGAGACCTGGGACGGGCGCGCGCATCCCTATTAGCGGATTGTTCGCTTAAGACTGGAGCGCGCTGCCGCGCGCGCATGACGTTTTGCGCTTGCGTCCGCAAGCGCGTTTGCGAGGCTCTGCCTCGCGCTCCGGGATATTTCAAACCCGGAGAATTTGGATTGGGGGTTGAGCCTATGGTGTCGGGCGTCCGATCGCGGCAAGAGAAGAGGCAGTTGCAACCTTACATGTGTGCGCGTAAGAGGCGGCGGATCTTTGCATTGAGGCCGTGATGCCCGTTCTGGTGATGAAATTCGGCGGCACGTCCGTTGCCACGCTTGACCGCATTCGGCGGGCGGCCAAGCGGGTGGGCGTTGAGGTGGCCAAGGGCTATGATGTGATCGTCATCGTGAGTGCCATGTCCGGCAAGACCAATGAGCTTGTGGGGTGGGTGAATGAGACGTCACCGCTCTATGATGCCCGCGAATATGATGCGGTTGTGTCGTCGGGTGAGAATGTCACGGCGGGTTTGATGGCGTTGACCCTGCAGGAGATGGATGTGCCCGCGCGGTCCTGGCAGGGCTGGCAGGTGCCGCTGAAGACGACAAGCGCGCATGGGGCGGCACGGATCCAGGAGATCCCGACCGGCAACATCACAGCCAAGTTCAGCGAGGGAATGCGCGTGGCGGTCGTGGCCGGGTTTCAGGGGGTGAGCCCGGAGGGGCGCATCACCACGCTGGGTCGCGGTGGGAGCGACACGACGGCGGTTGCCTTTGCGGCGGCTTTCGGGGCGGAGCGTTGCGATATATACACCGATGTGGATGGGGTCTACACGACCGATCCACGGGTCGAGGCCAAGGCGCGCAAGCTCGACAAGATTGCCTTCGAAGAGATGCTGGAACTGGCCTCGCTTGGGGCAAAGGTGCTGCAGACGCGGTCGGTGGAGCTTGCCATGCGCTACAATGTGCGCCTGCGGGTGCTGTCGAGTTTTGAGGAACAATCGGACAATGCGGGCACGCTGGTCTGCGCCGAGGAGGACATCATGGAAAGCAAGGTGGTTGCCGGGGTCGCGTTCAGCCGGGACGAGGCGAAGATGACGCTTGTGTCGGTCGCCGATCGGCCGGGCATTGCGGCGACGATTTTCACGGCCCTCAGCGAGGCGGGCGTGAACGTTGACATGATCGTGCAGAACATCGCCGAAGAAGGGCGCACAGACATGACTTGGTCCTGTCCGACCGATCAGGTGACGCGGGCGGAAAAGGCAATGGCCGAGGCGAAGGCCGAGGGTGTGATCAATTTCCACGACATCATCGCGGACACGGATGTGGCGAAGGTCAGCGTAGTGGGCATTGGGATGCGCAGCCATACGGGCGTGGCGGCCAAGATGTTCAAGTGCCTCTCTGATGAGGGGATCAACATCCGGGTTATCACGACGTCCGAGATCAAGATCTCCGTACTGATCGACCGAAAATACATGGAACTCGCCGTTCAGGCGCTGCATGACGCGTTTGAGCTGGACAAGGCCGCCTGAAGGCTGATCTGCAAGCAGGGGCGCGGATGCTTTGGGCGGCAGCCTAAAATTCTCGTAATACGAGAAAGTTGAAGACCTGAAATGTCGAAACTCGTTTCGTTCTGCGCCGCGCTGTGATCTAAGCTGCTTCTGGAAGTCGTGGGGGGCGGGCCCGGATGGTCGACAGCACTGAAAGTGAAAGCCGGAAACTGCTTGGCCGTTTGCGCGACGCGATGGCCGGGGACGATCCCGGACAGGCGCGGCTGGACAAGATCACCAATCTGATCGCGGGCAGCATCGGGGTCGAGGTCTGTTCGGTCTATCTGTTTCGGGATGAGGACACGCTGGAGCTTTGCGCGACGCAGGGTTTGAACCCGGACGCGGTCCACAAGACACGGATGCGTCTGGGCGAAGGACTTGTGGGCAAGGTGGCGCGGCGCAGGCAGGTCGTGAACACAGCGGACGCGCCGGGATCCAAGGGCTTTCGGTTTATGCCGGAAACGGGTGAAGAGGTTTTTTCGAGCTTTCTGGGTGTGCCGATCCAGCGCCTTGGCGAAACGCTTGGCGTGCTGGTCGTGCAATCGAAAGAGGCGCGAGAATACTCGGCGGACGAGGTTTATGCCCTTGAAGTCGTGGCCATGGTGCTGGCCGAAATGACTGAGCTGGGCGCTTTTGTGGGTGATGGGGCCGCACTGACGGCGCGTCATTCACAACCCGTTCTGATGCGCGGTGTGGTGGGTCAGGAAGGCGTGACCGAGGGGCATATCTGGCTGCATGAACCGCGCGTCGTCGTCAGTAATCCGATCGCCGATGATCCTGAGAAAGAGCTTGAGCGGCTTAAGGGGGCGGTCGAGGAATTGCGGGTTGGCGTCGACAAGATGTTGGCCATGGCAGCGGGGGATGCGGAACAGTCTGAGGTGCTGGAGGCCTACCGAATGTTCGCAAATTCGCGCGGCTGGATGCGCCGGATGGAAGAAGATATCGGCAGCGGCCTTTCGGCGGAGGCGGCTGTTGAGAAGGAACAATCGCTGGCCCGCGCGCGGATGGGGCAGGCGACTGACAATTATCTGCGCGAACGCCTCAGCGATCTGGATGATCTGTCGAACCGGCTGTTGCGGATCCTGACGGGGCAGGGAAAGGATACAGGCGCGGAAATGCCGCCCGACCCCATCCTTGTGGCGCGCAATATTGGCCCTGCTGAATTGCTTGACTACGGGCGGGGTCTGCGGGGCATCGTCCTTGAGGAAGGTTCGGTCGGGAGCCATGCGACTATCGTGGCGCGCGCTTTGGCGATCCCGCTTCTGGTCAATGTGGGCCGCATCACGACGGAGGCCCTGAATGGCGATCACGTGATGGTTGACGGAGAGCAGGGTATCGTGCATTTGCGCCCCGACGACACGGTGGTCACAGCGTTCCGGGACAAGATGGCGATGGAGGCCGAGGCGCTGAAGCGCTATGCCTCGATCCGGGACAAGCCAGCGCAGGCCAAATGCGGATCGGTCGTGTCGTTGCAGATGAATGCGGGCCTGTTGGCCGATTTGCCGTCGCTTCCCACATCCGGGGCGGAGGGCGTAGGCCTTTTTCGGACTGAGTTGCAATTCCTGATCCGGAACCAGATGCCGCGCCGGTCCGAGCTTTCGGCCATCTATGCGCGGGTGCTGGATGCGGCCGGGACGAAGCGTGTGGTATTCCGGACGCTCGACATCGGGTCGGACAAGGTGCTGCCCTACATGAAACCGACAGATGAGCCGAACCCGGCCCTGGGTTGGCGGGCCATACGGGTGGGTCTGGACAAACCCGGCGTGTTGCGGATGCAGCTTCAGGCGCTGATGCGGGCGGCGAACGGGCGGGCGTTGACGCTGATGTTCCCTTTTGTGGCGCAATACGAGGAATACACGCGCGCCCGCGCCGAGGTGGACAAGGCGCTGGAGCGTGAAAGACGACTGGGGCACATTCTGCCCGAGAGCATTGAAGTGGGGGCCATGCTTGAGACGCCCTCGCTGGCCTTTGCGCCGACGAAATTCTTTGAGGAGGTCGGCTTTCTGTCCATCGGGGGCAATGATCTTAAGCAGTTTTTCTTTGCAGCCGACCGCGAGAATGAGCGGGTGCGGCGGCGCTATGACACGCTGAATGTCAGTTTCCTTAGCTTTATCGAACGGATCGTGGAACGTTGCGCACTGACCAGGACGCCTCTGTCATTCTGCGGTGAGGATGCCGGGCGTCCGATCGAGGCCCTGTGTCTGGCGGCAATCGGGTTGCGGACCCTTTCGATGCGCCCGGCTTCCATCGGACCGGTCAAGAGCCTGCTGATGCGGTCCAACCTTGATGAGGTGCGCAAGGTGATTTCCGATGCACGGCATCGGGGTGAAATGTGTGTGCGTCCCGCGATCATGGAGTATCTGCGGGCTCAGGGGTGATCTAGCGCAGACGCTTTTCCGTGGCCGCGTCGAAAAAGTAGAGGTTTGCCGGGTCGTATTCCAGCCCGACTTTTTCGCCGTCCTTTGCCCGGATGTCGCGCTTCTCCTCCGCGATGATGCGTTCGCCGGACGGGGCCATGACGTAGTCGAAGGATACACCGCCCAAGGCCTCCGTTAGGTCGACGGTGCAGGTGTCGCCAGGGCCGACGCTGACATGTTCGGGGCGCAGGCCGACGATTAGCTTGGTGCGTTCGGCGGGCATCTGGATGTCTGGCGTGACGGAAGTGCCGAGCGCGGGAATAGCCACGGCGCCGTCCTTCACTTCGGCCCCGACAAAGTTCATGCCGGGTGAGCCGATGAAACCGGCCACGAACTTGTTGTCGGGATTGCGGTAAAGATCGAGAGGTGCGCCGACCTGTTCGATGTAGCCTGCGCGCAGCACGACGATCTTGTCGGCAAGGGTCATCGCTTCGACCTGATCGTGGGTCACGTAGATCATCGTGGCGCCGATTTCCTTGTGGAGCCGGGCGATTTCGACACGCATATCCACGCGCAATTCCGCGTCGAGGTTCGAGAGCGGTTCGTCAAAGAGAAACACTTCCGGTCCGCGGACGATGGCGCGGCCAATGGCGACGCGCTGGCGCTGGCCGCCCGAAAGCGCCTTGGGTTTGCGGTTGAGATATTCATCGAGCTTCAGGATCCGGCTTGCCTCGGCCACTTTGGATTTGATCTGATCCCTCGGTTGGCCGTTCATCTTGAGGCCAAAGCCCATGTTTTCCTCGACTGTCATGTGCGGGTAGAGCGCGTAAGTCTGGAACACCATGGCGACGCCGCGATCGGCCGGATCGGCCTGTGTGACATCGCGCCCGCCGATACGAATGGTGCCGTCACTCGTTTCCTCAAGCCCCGCAATCATGCGCAGTAAGGTGGACTTGCCGCAGCCCGAGGGGCCGACGAAGACGCAAAATTCGCCGTCATCGATGTTCAGATCCACGTTGTGGATAACCTGCGTGGCGCCGTAACGCTTTACGGCCTGATCAAGGGTGACGCCGGACATGGTGATCCTCCGTTCATTGGCTGGGGAATTGCCAGGTCTCAACGGCCTGGGCGATATGGGTTGCAGTCTGGCGCAGGGTGGGGGCCCAGACATCCAGATCATCAAGCGATTTGCGTTCGATTGAGGTGGTGATCGAGAGCGCCCCGATCACGCGCGAGGTGCCGGACAGAATCGGCACGGCGATGCAGATAATGCCGGGCTCATGCTCTTCACGGTCAAAAGCAAGGCCGTCAGCGCGGATCTGATCCAGCTCGGTCAAGAGCGCCTGCGGCGTTGCCAGCGTGTGGGGCGTGTGGGCGAAAAATGCCTGGCGGTTGACGGCCCTGTCGCGTGCCTCGGGCTCCAGATGGGCGAGCATTGCCTTGCCGACACCTGTGCAGTAGCCCGGTCCGACCTTGCCCGCCTGGCTAAACATTTCAATGGGTTGGGTGGCATTGCGCTTGTCGACATAGAGCACCTGACCACCATCAAGCTGGGCCACATGCACCGTTTCGCCCACCTCCTGGGCGAGCTTGTCGACAAAAGGCCGCGCGATCGGGGCGAGTGCCGAATGCCGCCAGGCGGAATGGGCCAGCCGCACCAGCCGCAGGCCGGGCGCATAGGTCTGGCGGTCTTCGTCATAGCGCAACATGCCCTGATGGGTCAGCGTCTGCACCAATCTGTAAAGTGTGGCCTTGGGGTGGTCGGACCGGGCAAGCAATTCGGAAAAGCGCACGGGACGGTCGAAATCGGCCACGAGATCAAGCACATCTAGCGCTTTGCCGATGGTTCCCTCGCCCGCTTTGCGGCTTTGCGCGTTCACGCTTATCCTCCCGCGCGGTGTCAGGAATCTGTTGACCGATCCCTTTGTCCACCGCATAGTTCCAATAGTTGGGATAAGGTTTCACTATGTGGAACCTCCTGTCAAAAGGTTTTTGACAAAAAACACCGGAGCCAACTGGGAGGATAACCATGTTTCCGAAGCTCAAGTCCGCCGTGGCGGCGCTTGCCCTGACATCTGTATTCGCGGGGGCGGCGGCAGCGCGCGATCTTGTCATCAATTTCGATGACCTCAACCCCGGACCGAAGAAAGGGTTCGAGGATGCGGTCGCCAAGTTCAAGGAAGAGAACCCGGACATCAACGTGATCGTCAACATCAACGATCGCGAAGCGCACAAGACAGCCATCCGCAACTTTCTGACAGCGGATGCGCCTGACGTAACAAGCTGGTATCCGGGCAACCGCATGGCGCCCTTCGTGGAGGCGGGTCTTTTCACGCCGGTGACGGATCTGTGGCAAGACAACGGGTTCAAAGAAGATCTGGCCGCGATCATGCCGACGATGAGCCGGGACGGTGAGATCTGGGGCGTGCCCTACAGCTACTACCAATGGGGCATCTATTACCGAAAGGACATCTTTGACATCCTAGAGCTGGAAGAGCCACAGACCTGGGACGAGCTTCTGGCGGCTTGTGGCAAGATGAAAGAACAGGGCGTGACACCGTTCACGATCGGGACGAAGTTCCTTTGGACGGCGGCGGGTGTCTTTGACTACATCAACCTGCGCACCAACGGCTATGACGTGCACAACGCCCTCACGGCGGGTGAGATCGCCTATACCGATGATCGGATCCGCGCGACCTTCGCCAATTGGGAGCAGTTGATTGAGGAATGCGGCTTCGTGGACAACCATGCCTCGATGTCCTGGCAGGATGCGCTGGCCCCCTTCGCGAACGGCGATGCGGCGATGTATGTCATGGGCAATTTCGCCGTGGACGGCATGAAGAATGCAGGCCTGACCGAAGAGCAGATCGACTTCTTCCCCTTCCCGGTGATCAACGCGGATATCCCGCCTGCCGAAGAGGCGCCGGCGGACGCGTTCTTTATCCCGACAAATGCCAAGAACAAGGACGATGCGCGCAAGTTTCTCGCGTTCGTGGCGCGGCCTGACGTGCAAAGCGAATGGAACACGACGATCGGTCAGCTTCCGATCAACTCCAAGGCGGAGGTGGGCGAGTCGAAGTTTCTTCAGGAAGGTTTCGAACTGCTGAACGGCGCTGAGGGCCTTGCGCAATTCTACGACCGGGATGCGCCAGCCGAGATGGCCAAGGCGGGCATGGAAGGCTTTCAGCGCTTCATGACGGATCCGTCGGCGCTTGAAGAAATCCTCACGCGTCTTGATGAGGTTCAGGCGCAAGTCTACGAATGATGCGCCCGTAAGGTGGGCCTGTTGGCCCACCTCCCTTTTTTGGATAGCGGAAGGCCTTCGCAATGGCAGAGACCACGTTGACCGAAACGCGCGCGCCCCGCGAGGCGTCCTGGATTTCACGGAATAAGCTGACAATTGCGCCCTGGATCTTTCTGATCCCGGCCCTCGCATTCTTCACGATCTATGTGGTCAGCCCGATCATCGAAAGCATCAGCATCAGCTTTTATCGCTGGAATGGGCTTTATGATGCAGCTGGCAATTCGACTGCGGTCTGGGTGGGTTTTGAGAACTACATCCGCCTCTGGGATGATCCGAAATTCTGGACGTCCCTGAAAAATAATGTCCTTTGGCTATTCCTCTTCATGTTGGCCGTGCCCGCGGGCCTTTTCATCGCATTGTTCCTGAACCAGACTGTGACCGGGATGCGGTTTTACAAGTCGATGTTCTTTTTCCCGTTCGTGATTTCCCAAGTGGTGGTCGGCCTGATCTTTGGCTGGTTCTACAATCCCGATTTCGGTGTCGTGGGCAGCATCTGGAAGGCGTTCAACTGCGAAGAGACGGTGAACCTTGTGGGCAACGCCACGTTCCGCTGCACTGGAACGCCGCCAGACATTCTGTCGAGCCCGCAATACGCGACCTACGGGATTATCGCGGCAGGGCTTTGGCCGCAGGTGGCTTACTGCATGATCCTGTATCTTACCGGGCTTAACAACGTGGCCTCTGACCAGATCGAAGCTGCCCGGCTTGATGGTGCGAAGGGCTGGAAGATGCTGTGGTATGTGGTGCTGCCGCAACTGAAGCCCGCGACCTTCATCGCGGTGGTGGTGACAGTGATCGGGGCGCTGCGATCCTTCGACATGATCGCGATCATGACACAGGGTGGGCCCTTCGGGTCAACCAACGTGCTAAGTTACTACATGTTCGAGACGGCGATTTCCGAGTATGGGGAGCGTTACGGCTACGGCTCGGCGATCGCGACGGTCCTGTTCATCATCATGCTGTTCTTCATCAGCTACTTTCTGTGGCGGATGTATCAGGACGAAAAGGAGGCACGCTGATGTTTCCGCGTCCCATTGAAAAGTCAGGTGCTGTCGCCCGAGCGGGCTATCAGGCCTTCTTGCCGGTTGCCTTGTTCATCTGGCTTTTGCCGCTGATCGCAATCTTCATGACGTCCATCCGTCCGGCGGCGGATATCAATGCGGGCAATGTCTTTGGCTGGCCGTCCTCTTTTGAGTTGTTGACGAATTACGTTGCGGTTTTCGAACGCTCGCAGGCCGCGATGTATCTTATGAATTCGTTCCTGATCACGATCCCGTCCACGGCGATCTCGGTCGCTTTGGCCTGTCTTGCGGGTTATGCGCTGGCGATCTACCGCTTTCGGGTGGCGCTGCCGCTTTTTTTTCTGTTCGTGGCGGGGAATTTCGTGCCCTTCCAGATCCTGATGGTGCCGGTGCGGGACATGTCGGTGCAGTCAGGGCTTTATGACACGATCCAGGGGCAGGTTCTTTTTCATGCCGCGTTCCAGACCGGGTTCTGCACGCTTTTCATGCGGAATTTCATCAAGGCCCTGCCCTTCGATCTGATCGAAAGCGCGCGAGTCGAGGGCGTCGCAGAATGGAAGATCTTCTGGTACATCGTGCTGCCTCTGATGCGGCCTGCGATCGCGGCGCTGGCGGTGCTGATCTTCACATTTGTCTGGAACGATTTCTTCTGGGCCAACGTGCTGACGCAAGGTGAGACGGCAAAGCCGATCACGGCGGGGGTGCGCGCGCTGAATGGGCAATTCGTGAACAACTGGCACCTGGTGTCGGCCGCGTCATTGCTGGCGGCAATGCCCCCGGTAGCAATGTTCTTTCTGATGCAGAAGCATTTCATTGCTGGCCTGACCTTGGGAGCGGTCAAGTGAGAGGCTTTGCTCAGATCTCATGCTCGGCGGCACGCCCGGCTGCGCTGACGCGCCCCCATCACGCTGCGATCGTGTTTTGGAAACGGCGGTCGGCGCATCTGAGCCACCCCTCGGGTCGCCGCAGCCCTTCGTTCAACGGTTCGATCTGGGAACAAATCAGATGAAAATCACCTTCATCGGTGCGGGCAGCACCATTTTCATGAAAAACATCATCGGCGACGCCCTGCATTTCGAAGCCCTGCGCGATGCCACCTTCAGCCTGATGGACATCGATGCGCAGCGCTTGGGTGAATCCGAACTCTTCGTCCAGAAGATGATCGACAAGATGCAGACCGGCGCACGGGTGGAGAAGACGACTAACCAGCGCCAGGCGGTTGAGGGCGCGGATTTTGTCGTCGTGGCCTTCCAGATCGGCGGCTACAAGCCCTGTACGGTCACCGATTTCGAGATCCCAAAGCAATACGGGCTTCGCCAGACCATCGGGGATACGCTTGGCATCGGTGGCATTATGCGGGGGCTGCGGACAGTGCCACATCTCTGGCGGTTGGCGGCGGATATAGCAGAGCTGTGTCCCAACGCGCTCATGCTGCAATATGTCAACCCGATGGCCATCAACACCTGGGCGCTGGCAGAACGTTATCCGCATGTGAACCAGGTGGGGCTGTGCCATTCGGTTCAGAATACGGTTGAAGAAATCGCTCATGACCTCGACCTGCCGAAGGATGAGATCACGCACCGGGTGGCGGGCGTTAATCACGTGGCGTTTTTTCTGGAGATCGCCCATCAGGGGCAGGATCTCTACCCCGCATTGCGCGAGGGCTACAGGGCCGGGCGCCTGCCAAAGCCGCCGCTTTTGATGCCGCGCTGCGCCAACAAGGTGCGCTATGAGGTGATGGAACATCTGGGCTATTTTTGCACCGAAAGTTCAGAGCATCTTGCCGAATATGTGCCGTGGTTCATCAAGGAGGGCCGCGCGGATCTGATCGAGCAATTCTCTGTCCCGCTGGATGAATATCTTCTGCGTTGCGAGGATCAGATCGTCGGCTGGACCAGCCAAACAACGGATCTGCGTACGGCAGAGATGACCGAGATCCTCAAAAGCCACGAATTTGCGGCCGACATAATGAATGCCATCGTGACCAACACACCGCTGACCGTGGCGGGCAACCTGCGCAATGCGGGCCAGATGCCGCAATTGCCGATGGGGGCAGCGGTCGAGGTGCCCTGCCTTGTCGATGCCAATGGCGTGCAGCCTTCGGTCGTGAATGACCTGCCGCCGCAATTGGTGGCGCTGATGCGCACGCAGATCAACGTGCAGGAACTGGTCGTGCGGGCGCTGTGTGACGAAGACGTCGAACATATCTATCATGCGGCTATGATGGATCCGCATACGGCGGCGGAGCTTGATCTGCGCCAGATTCGGGCGATGGTGACGGATCTGCTCGCAGCTCATGGCGACTGGGTGCCGGAATTTGCACGCGTCAGGAAAGCTGCATGAGTTTTGTCACATTTCACGACCTCAAAGAGGCGTCTGTATTCATTACCGGCGGCGGCGCGGGCATCGGGGCCTCCCTGACCGAGGGATTTCTGGCGCAAGGGGCGAAGGTGGCTTTTGTTCAACGCTCTGATGCCAGCGCTTTTTGCGACGAGATGGAGGAAAAGCACGGGGCGAAACCGCTGTTCATCCAGTGCGATATCACGGATGTGCCCGCTTTGCAGGACGCGATGGCGCAGACCGCAGAGGCGCATGGGCCCATCACGCGGCTGGTCAACAATGCAGCGAATGACGCGCGGCACAAGACGCCCGGCTATACTGTCGCGGATTGGGACAAGGCACAGGCCATCAACCTGCGCCCGCATTTCTTCACCGCGCAGGCGGCGGCCCCGGGCATGAAGGCAGCGGGCTACGGGGCAATCGTCAATTTCTCTTCGATCAGTTACATGATGGGGAATGCGGGCTATCCCTGCTATGTTGCGGCCAAGGCCGGAATCACCGGCCTCACCCGTGGTCTCGCGCGCGAGCTTGGCCCGGACGGCATCCGGGTCAACGCGCTGATGCCGGGCTGGGTGCTGACCGACCGGCAGATGCAGCTTTGGGCGACGCCCGAGGGTCTGGCTGCGCATCTGGACCGGCAATGCCTGCCGGAACATCTCAAACCACGCGACGTGGTGGACGCGACGCTGTTCCTGTGTTCCGAGGCGAGCCGGATGATGACCGGTCAGGCCATGGTCGTCGACGGGGGCGTTGTGGTTTCAGGATGAGCGATGCGGCCTGGATCGCAGTGGATTGGGGGACCTCCCATTTGCGCGCCTGGATCATGGGGGCAGAGGGTGCCGTCCTGTCGCAACACGCCTCGGATGATGGGATGGGCACGCTGACCCCTGACGGGTTTGCTCCGGCGCTGAAGCGACTGGTGGGAGATCTGGACTTGCCGGTGATCGCCTGCGGTATGGCCGGATCGCGGCAAGGCTGGGCTGAGGCGCCTTATGTCGCGGTGCCGTGCAAACCGCCCGGTCTTGATCAGGCCACGCGGGTCGGCAAGGTGCATATCCTGCCGGGCATGCGGCAGGATCAGCCGCCCGAGGTTATGCGCGGAGAGGAAACCCAGATCGCCGGGTTTCTGAGCCGGGACAAGGATTTTGACGGGGTCATTTGCCTGCCAGGCACCCATACGAAGTGGGCGCATATCAGCGCGGGCGAAGTCGTCAGCTTCCGGACGGCCATGTCCGGAGAGCTTTTTGCGCTGCTGGCCGAACGTTCGATCCTGCGCCACTCTGTCGAGGAAGGTTGGGATGCTGCGTCTTTCCTTCACGCGTTGAGTGAAACGTTGTCGCGCCCCGAAAGCCTTGCGGTCGGATTGTTCGGTATCCGGGCGGCGGATCTTTTGCACGAGGTCGGCAGTGGGGGTGCCTTTGCGCGCCTATCGGGCCTTCTGATCGGGGCGGAACTGGCGGCGATGCGGCCCTATTGGTTGGGCCAACAGGTGGCCGTGATCGGCGCCGATCGCGTCGCGCGCATTTACGAGCAGGCGCTGGCCGCTCAGGGTGTTGCAGTGCGGCTGCATGAAGGTGACGAGATGACATTGCTTGGCCTGAAGGCCGCGCATCGCGCGTTGGAGGGGGCATGAGCCGCAACATCATCGCCATATTGCGCGGTATTGAGCCGAATGCGGCTGTGCCTGTGGCCGAGGCGCTGATCGAAACCGGGATCGACAGGATCGAGGTGCCGCTGAATTCGCCCGATCCCTTCGACAGCATCGCGGCGATGGTTGGGGCCTTCGGTCAAAAGGCGCTGATCGGCGCGGGCACGGTATTGGATGCAGCAGCCGTCGGAAGGCTGAAAACCATCGGGGCGCGTATGGTTGTGTCACCTGAGTGTAATCGAGAGGTGATCGCAGCGGCCAAGGCGGCTGGTATGGCCTCTTTTCCAGGTGTCTTCACGCCCACGGAATGCTTTGCTGCGTTGCGCCATGGGGCGGACGGGCTCAAGATCTTTCCAGCCGATCTGATGGGACCGCCCGGCCTTAGAGCCCTGTGCGCGGTGCTGCCGGAAGAGGCGCAGGTCTATGCCGTGGGCGGGGCGGGACCTGACACTTTTGCGGATTGGTTCGCGGCAGGGGCGACGGGTTTTGGCATCGGTTCGGCCCTTTACAAGCCTGGGATGGATTTGGTCGACGTTGTCGCGCGGGCTGAAACGATCGTTGCGGCCTATGACGAGGCAGCCAATGCAGGTCTTTGATGACCGGGTCTGCGTATTGGGCGAGGGCCCGCTTTGGCACCCCGAAAGGCAAGAGCTGTTCTGGTTCGACATTTTGGGCAAACGGCTTTTGTCGAAAGCGCGGGTCTGGTCTTTTGACGAACAAGTCAGCGCGGCGGGCTGGGTCGATCGGGACATGCTGCTGGTGGCCTCCGAAACGGGGCTATGGCGCTTTGATCTTTCGACCGGCGCGCGCGATCTGGTGGCCGCGCTTGAGGCGGACACTCCCGTGACGCGATCAAATGATGGGCGTGCGGATCCCTTCGGCGGGTTCTGGATTGGGACGATGGGCAAGGCGTCAGAGCCGCGGGCGGGGGCAATCTATCGCTATTTCAGAGGCGATCTGCGCCGTCTTGTCGATCGCGTGACGGTCAGCAATTCCATCTGTTTTTCGCCCGATGGCACCTTCGCCTACTACACCGATACCTGGTCGCAGCAGATCATGCGGCAGGCTTTGGATGGTCAGGGCTGGCCGGCTGGCGAGGCATCGGTCTTTGTCGACCTAAAGGCCGAGGGTCTGAACCCCGACGGGTCGGTCGTGGATGCGACGGGCTGTCTCTGGAACGCGCAATGGGGCGCTGCGCGGGTGGCGCGCTATGGGCCGGACGGCGCGTTCATGGACGCGGTGCCCGTACCAGCAAGCCAGGCCTCTTGTCCGGCTTTCGGTGGCTATGATCTGGACATCCTCCACGTGACAAGCGCTGCCGTGGGCTTGGATGAGGATGGCGCAGGCCAGACATTCTCGATGAAGCTGGACGTCAAAGGGCAGGCCGAGCAGCGGGTGATCCTGTGAAGCGTACGCTTGGCACCTGCTATTATCCCGAACACTGGCCGGAAGAGATCTGGGCGGAGGATGCAGCCCGCATGGCTGATCTGGGCCTGACCTGGGTGCGGATCGGGGAATTTGCGTGGCGGCGGATCGAACCGGGGCCTGGTGAATTTGACTGGGGCTGGCTCGACCGCGCGATCGAGATCTTGGGCGACGCAGGGCTGCGGATCGTGCTGGGCACACCCACAGCGACGCCGCCGCGCTGGACACTGGACCGGCACCCCGACATGCTGGCTGTGGATGTCGAGGGACGTCCCCGCGGGTTCGGATCCCGGCGGCATTACTGCTTTAGCCATGCGGGATATCTTGCTGAAAGCAAAAGGATTACCGCGGCGCTGGCGGAGCGCTACGGGCGCAATCCCCACATCGCAGCCTGGCAGACGGACAATGAATATGGCTGCCACGACACGATCCTGAGCTATTCCGAAGCGGCGCGGCATGCCTTTCGGGACTGGCTTGCCGAGCGATACGGGACGGTCGCTGTACTGAATGCGGCCTGGGGGAATGTGTTCTGGTCGATAGCCTATAACAGCTTTGACCAGGTCGACCTGCCCAACCTGACGGTGACTGAGGCGAACCCGGCACATGGCCTGGCCTTCCGGCGGTTTTCCTCGGATCAGGTTGTCGCGTTCAACCGGGCGCAGGTCGATATCATTCGCGCCGCCTCTGACGCGCCGGTCATGCACAATTACATGGGTCGCATCACCGATTTTGACCATTTCGAGGTGGGTGAGGATCTCGACTTTGCGACCTGGGACAGCTATCCGCTGGGTTTTCTCGAAGACCGGGTGGGGGCCACTCCGCAGGATCAGCGCCACTTTGCAAGGCAGGGGGATCCCGATTTTCAGGCCTTCCACCATGATCTCTATCGTGCGGTGGGCAAAGGGCGCTGGTGGGTCGTGGAACAGCAGCCCGGTCCGGTGAATTGGGCGCCATCGAACCCTGCGCCCTTGCCCGGTATGGTGCGTCTTTGGACGTGGGAGGCCTTTGCCCACGGGGCCGAAGCCGTGTGTTACTTCCGGTGGCGGCAGGCGCCTTTTGCGCAAGAGCAGATGCATGCTGGCCTTCTGCGGCCCGATCATGCTGAAGCCCCGGGGATGACGGAGGCGCGGCAGGTGATGGCGGAGATCGCGGACGCACCCGATGTCGTGCCAAAACAGGCACCGGTCGCGTTGATCTTCGATTACGACGCGGATGCAGCCTGGGCGGTGCAGCCCCACGGTATGGACCTCAGCTATTTCGGGCTGGTCTTTGATATGTACCGCGCCCTGCGTGGCCTCGGGCTGTCGATCGATATCGTTTCGACTCAGCAGCGGGATTTTGATGGCTATCGGCTGATCTGCGCGCCCGGGCTTGTGCATATGTCAGACGATCTGAAGGCGGCCTTGGCGCGCGCGGATCAGCAGGTGCTGCTTGGCCCGCGCAGTGGGGCGCGAGATGCGGAGTTTTCGATCCCTGTGCCTTTGCCGCCGGATCTGCCCGACGTCGATCTGTGTGTGACGCGTGTTGAGAGCCTGCGGGCGGATATGCCGCGACCCCTTGCAGGGGGTGGGGCGGTGCAGTTTTATCGCGAAGAGATAGAAGGGAGTGGGGCGCCATTGCTGCAGACCGAGGACGGCGATGTGGTGGCGCTGAAGGTGTCAGACAGCACGACCTATCTGGCGGCCTGGTGCGATGCCAAGGGGTTAGGACGGCTGTTGAAAGACCTCTGCTTTGCGGCTGGTCTGGCGACCATGGATCTGCCGCGTGGCTTGCGGTGCCGGGAGGCGGGCGACGCGCGATATTGGTTCAATTACAACCCACACCCGATTGAGTTCGAAGGGTTCAAGCTTCCCGCAGCGGGTGTGTTTCGGCAGGCAATGTAGCGCCTGCCGAAACCGCAGAGCGATCAGTTCTTCGCCTTGTCGACCATCTTGCCGGCACTGATCCAGGGCATCATGCCGCGCAGGGTCTCTCCAACCTCTTCGATCTGGTGGGCGTCGTTCATGCGACGCGTGCCTTTGAAGAATGGTTGGCCGACGGCGTTTTCCTGCATGAAGTCCCGAACGAATTTCCCTGTCTGGATATCCGTCAGGATCGCTTTCATCCGCGCCTTGGTCTCGTCATAGGGCAGGACGCGGGGTCCGGAGACATATTCTCCATACTCAGCCGTATTGGAGATCGAGTAGTTCATGTTGGCGATGCCGCCTTCGTAGATCAGGTCGACGATCAGCTTCACCTCATGCAGACATTCGAAATAGGCCATTTCGGGGGCGTAGCCGGCCTCGACGAGTGTTTCGAACCCCATGCGGATGAGTTCCACGAGGCCGCCGCAGAGCACGGCCTGTTCCCCGAAAAGGTCGGTTTCGCATTCCTCGCGGAAGTTGGTTTCGATGATGCCCGAACGCCCGCCGCCGATGGCGGAACAGTAAGACAGACCGATTTCCAGAGCGCGGCCCGACGCGTCATTGTCCACCGCCACAAGGCAAGGCACGCCGCCGCCTTTCGTGTATTCGCCGCGCACTGTGTGGCCGGGGCCTTTGGGTGCCATCATGATGACGTCGACGCCAAGTTTAGGCTCGATCAGGCCGAAATGCACGTTCAGGCCGTGGGCGAATGCCATGGCTGCCCCTTCCTTCAGGTGATCGTGCACGTGGTTCTTATAGGTCTGTGCCTGCAATTCATCGGGCATGGTGAACATGATCAGGTCACACCAGGCGGCGGCCTCTTCGATGCCCATGACCTGCAGGCCTTCGCCTTCGGCCTTTGCGCGGCTGGCAGAGCCTTCGCGCAGGGCAACCACGACGTTCTTGGCACCTGAATCGCGCAGGTTGAGCGCGTGGGCGTGGCCTTGCGATCCGTAGCCGAGGATGGCCACCTTCATGTCCTTGATCAGATTGATGTCACAATCCCGGTCGTAGTAAACGCGCATTGTCTCGCTCCATTTGAGATATCTGGCGGGGTTATACGCAGGAGAATCGCATCTGGTCAGTGTGGTTTCGGCGCTTTATTGGTGTTTGGGCATACAAGTCATGCGAAAAATAATCGGAAACCGAAATAATCATGCTCGATGATATTGATCGGCGGATTTTGCGCCAATGGCAGGCAGAGCCGACCCTGGCTCCGGCAGAGCTTGCTGAACGGGCGCGGGTCAGCACAGGACAACTGGCGCGGCGACAGGCGAAATTGCGGGAGGCGGGGCTGGTCACCGGGGTGCGTGCCGTCATCGACTGGGCTGCTTTGGGCTATGCGGTTGAGGTGTCCTTGCGGATTACTCTGGACAAGACGCAGGCCCGCGCTTTCGATGATTTCATCGAGGCAGCGCGCGAGGTGCCAGAGGTGATTGAGATCCAGACCTTTCTGGGCCGGGTTGACATACGTCTGTCCGTCATCGCGCGGGACATGCCGCATTACCAGCACCTTTACCGCAGCCGGATCCTGACGCTGCCGCATATCGCAGATATCGAAGCGCTGATGCATGTGGCGCGCATCAAAAGCGATGAGGGCCTGCCACTGTGATTGATCTGGACGAGACCGATTTCGCGATATTGCGGGCGCTGTCTGACGATGCAGCGCAGGGGGCGGGGGCGATTGGCCGGTCCTGCGGGCTGTCCCAGCCTGCGGCGTGGCGGCGGATCAGGCGGCTGCGCGAGGCCGGTGTGATCCGAGGGCATCAATTGCGCCTGAACAGCGATGCCTTGGGGTTTGGGGTGACCGTTTTTCTGGGCGTGAAACTGGCCACGAAAGGGCGGGTGAGCCTTGAGGATTTCGAACGCGCAGTCAGTGCTATCCCCGAGGTGCAGACCGTTGAACACGTACTTGGTCTTTATGACTACCGGTTGCGCGTCGTGGCGCGGGATCTGCCGGATTTTGAACGGGTCCTTCGTCGACGCATCATGACATTGCCGGGCGCGGGCGAGGTGGAGGCGAACGTTCTGTTGACGGAAGAGCGCCGGATGGGTCCGCTTGGGGGGCCATTGGGTTAGGATCTGCGCCGAGGGTTTCCGATGGGCGCGCTTGGGCTGCTGCAAGGCGCGATGTATACACAAGTAGACTTTGCCATGTCGGATCGTGGCCTGTATCTGATCCGATAAACGCAGGGGAGGATATCATGGCCGCATTGCTTGAACATGTGGACCCGAACGGGTTGGAAGAATTTTCGGTGGTGTTTACCGACCGGTCGCTCAACCACATGAGCGGTGCGTTTCAGCAGGTCATGAACGACATCTCATCCATGCTCAAAGAGGTTTACGCGGCGGATGCTGTTGTCATCGTGCCGGGTGGTGGGACCTTTGGCATGGAAGCCGTGGCGCGGCAGTTTGCGCGGGACGCAAGCGTGCTGGTCGTTCGCAATGGCTGGTTCAGCTATCGCTGGTCGCAGATTTTCGAAACTGGCGGGCTGACCGCCAAGACAACCGTGCTGAAGGCGCGTCAGAGGGGCAATGTGTCCCCGTCGCCTTTTGCGCCGCGTCCGATTGATGAAGTCGTCGAGACCATCCGTGAGGAAAAGCCCGACATGATTTTTGCCCCGCATGTGGAAACCAGTGCGGGCGTGATCCTCCCTGACGAATATGTAGCGCAGATGGCCGAAGCAGCGCATGACGTGGGTGCGCTGATGGTTCTGGATTGCATCGCCTCGGGTTGTGCCTGGATCGACATGCGCAAACTGGGCGTCGACGTCTTGATCTCTGCCCCGCAGAAGGGATGGAGTGCCTCGCCCTGTGCGGGCCTTGTCATGCTGTCGGACCGTGCGGTGGCGCGGATGGGTGAGACCCAATCTGACAGCTTTGCGATCGATCTGGGCAAATGGCACCAGATCATGCAGGCCTATGAGGGCGGCGGGCACGCTTATCACGCGACGATGCCGACGGATGCCCTGCGCGATTTCCGCGACACGATGATCGAGACGCGCGACTTCGGCTTTGACAAGCTGAAGGCCGCACAATGGGCACTGGGCGATGCGGTGCGCGGTATGATGAAGGAGAAGGGCGTCGTGTCGGTGGCCGCAGACGGTTTCGGTGCGCCCGGTGTGGTGGTCTGTTACACGGCTGATCCCGAGATCCAGACCGGCAAACGCTTTGCGGCGGAAGGCATGCAGATCGCGGCGGGGGTGCCGCTGCAATGCGATGAGCCTGCGGATTTCCGGACATTTCGGTTGGGGCTTTTCGGGCTGGACAAGCTTTATGACGTTAACGGCACTGTGAACCGCTTGCGCCGAGTGGCCGATCAGGTGCTGTGATCAAGCGGTGAGGTGCCGCGCAGGCGGAGGAAGAGATTTTCTTCCTCGTTGTTCTTGAAGTAGGGCACGCTGTCGGGGGGCGCCGTTTCGGTAACGCGGGCCTGAATTTCGCTGAGAACAACCTCGGTTATGAAGGGCATATCAAAGGCGCGCGCTTCGGCCAGTGGGACCCATTGCAGATGTGAAAGCTCGTCGGAAGCGGCGGAGAAGTCGTCCGGGTCCGAGGCAAGGGCGCCCGCGTCAATCAAAAAGAACCGCGCATCGAACCGGCGAGGTCTGCCCGGTGGAGTCAGCGCGCGGAACACGAATTGAAGAGCTGATGGGTCGGGGACGTGACCCGTTGCCGCAAAGGCGGCCCAATCGGGGGGGGGAGGGCCGGACCATGCACCGGGTCTGCCCAGAACCAGACCAGTTTCCTCGAAAAGTTCGCGAATGGCAGCGGCGGCGAGAGCTGCGGTCAGGCCCGTTTCGCTGTCTTCGGTCAGACGGTGCGCGCAAGGATCCGGCACGGGTGCGGCCAGCGGGATACGGGCGTCACCTGCATCCACAGCGCCACCCGGAAAGACGAACTTGTTGGGCATGAAGACCGCCTGCGCGCCGCGCTGGCCCATCAGGATGCGCGGTGTGGTCATGCGGTCACGCAAAACGATCACCGTGGCGGCGTTTCGTATGGCGGTCTTGTCGGCTGGATTGGTCACGTCTGATACCCCGGTGTCTTGTCAGGGATCAGCGCTTGCCAAAGCCTCCCATCTCGCGGGCCCATTGAAACCCTATGATTGCCCCTTTGAGGCGAGGCAAAAGGTAAAGCGAGAGCCCCACACATCCAACAGCAAAGATTGTGAAGAGCACAAGAGGCTCTGGCCGCCACGCCACAAATACGATGTGCAACAGCGGGGCCATGAGGTGTCCGACGATCAGGATGGTCAGGTAGGCCGGGCCGTCATCGGCCCGGTGATGGTGCAGTTCTTCACGGCAGACGGGACAGGTGTCGCGGACTTTGAGATAGCCTTTCAGGATGGGGCCATTGCCGCAACTCGGGCAGCGCCGCCGAAAGCCGCGCGCCATGGCGGGCCAGAGCTTGCGACCTGTGTCTGCGTCTTCATCACATGTTGTTTGATCTTGGGCCATGGAATCCTCACTGCCACTGGCGCGTTCATGCGCCTTTTGGCGGCTGATAGAAAGAGGCGTGGCCGGTCTTGCGTCCGGATGTCGCGTGTCCAGGCATTTTTTTACGACGGAATTGCGCAGCCGCTCCGTTCAACCTGCATCGAAACAAAAACGATGGTTGAATGACCAAGGAGATGGAAATGAAACGTGGTAAGGTCATAACATATTTTGTGGCAATGAGCATCGGTCTGGGCCTTCCGGCATTGGCTCAGACAGACAAGGGAGTCACATTTCAGCTGCTGGATCGGGACGGCAACGGAGAGCTGACCCCGTCGGAAATGGAGCGCATGCGCGTGGTGCGCCTGCAGCAGATGGACACGGATGGTAATGGCGCGATCAGCAAGGCAGAGATGGTTGCGGCCACACAGGCCACAGCCGAAAGCCGGGCAGACCGGATCTTTGCGCGGCTTGATGCGGATGACAATGGCGAGATCTCGGCTGAAGAGATCGAAGCGCAGGCGCAGCGGGGCCGCGGATTTCGGCGCATAGACGCGGATGGCAACGGCACGATTTCCGAAGAGGAATTCGCGCAGGCCCGTGAAAAGATGCGTGACCGCCGCCGTCCCTGACACAGACCATGCGCGCCCGCGGATTGATCGAATGGTCCGCGGGGCGTTAGGTGGATGGCAGGATGGATATGCCTTTCGACGCTTCAGATGCCGAAACGGATGATGCGCTTCTGGCGCGTTATGCCCGCGGAGATGCAGCAGCCGCGCGTGCCTTGACAGCGCGGCTTGCGCCCAAGGCGTTTTCGCATGCCTTGCGCGTTCTGGGCGACCGGATGGAGGCGGAGGATGTCGCGCAGGACGCGATGATGCGGTTGTGGACGATCGCGCCGAAATGGCGAGCGGGGGAGGCGAAAGTGTCCACCTGGCTTTACCGAGTGACGGCCAATCTGTGCACGGACCGTCTGCGTCGCGGGGGGCGTGCGGGCCCGGCTTTGGACGACATTCCTGAGCCGGAAGATCCGATGCCGGGCGCCGATGCGCGGTTGCTGGCAGCCTCACGCGCTGAGGCCATCAAGGCGGCGCTGCATGGCTTGCCCGATCGTCAAAGGCAATCCATCGTGTTGCGACATTTCGAGGGCCTGGCAAATCCGGAGATCGCCGAGGTCCTCGGGATCAGCGTAGAAGCTGTGGAAAGCCTGACGGCGCGGGCCAAACGCGCTTTGGCAGCGGCCTTGGGCCCGATGAAAGATGCACTGGGATACGAAGATGGCTGATAAAACGGACCTGAACGACCAGCAGATCGACGCGGCGCTGGATGAGGCTGCACTTGAGCACGCTCAGCCCTCAGAAGACTTCATGCAGCGTGTGCTGCGCGATGCCCTTGCCGAGCAGCCGCATCCGAATGTTGTAGCCCCCCCGACCACCCGGTGGTCTTTCTGGCAGGCCTTTGGCGGGTTCGGCGGGCTTGTGGCGGCCACATGTGCGGGCTTTGTGATCGGGATCAATCCGCCGGATTTCATCCAGACGCAGTTTGAAGCAGCCGTTTATGGATCGGCGGCCGGGCTTTCGGATTACGGCGCAAGTGTTTCGGCCTATGGCTGGGACCAGGAAGAGGAATAGAAGATGTCGGACGGCGCTGCGCAGAAAAAGGGCACACCGCTTTGGGTCAAGATCGGATTTGGTCTGTCGCTTGCACTAAACCTGATGATCGTGGGTCTGGTCGCGGGCTTTATCCTGCGCGGCGGCCCACCCTCTGGCGGCCCGGTCGGGGCGAGTTATGCGGCCCCCTATGTCAAGGCGCTGTCACGCGAGGATCGGCGCAAGATCTTTAGGGCCGTCCGTCGGGATGGTGCCGAGCGACCCGTTTCAAGCCGGCGGGAGCGCCGGGCGCGTTACGATGAGATGGTCGTGGCGATCCGGGCGGAGCCGTTCGTGCCGGGCGGCGTGCAGGCCATTCTCGAAACGCAGCGCACGGAAGGGCTGACGGTGCAATCGCGCATGCAGGCGGCCTGGCTGGAGCACTTACACCAGATGACGTCGGCCGACCGGCAAGCCTATGCGGATCGGTTGGAAGAGACTTTGGCAAGGAACGGACGCGGCAAACCGCGGAAAGAGTGATCAGGCGGCGGGGCGGCCCAGCGTCACCCGATTTCGACCTTGGGATTTCGCATCATAAAGTGCCTTGTCCGCCCGCCCGACCAGTTCTTCCGGTTTCGGAAGAGGCGCGGTTTTGTCCAGTTTTTCAGGATCGCAAACGGTCATGCCGATCGAGACGGTGACCTCGATCTTTTCATTGAGCCCCGAGATTTCAAAGGGTGTGTCGCCGATCACCGAGCACAGACGGACCGCAGCGAGGCGCGCATTCATCAGTGATATGCCCGGCAGGATCATCAGGAATTCTTCGCCGCCCAGCCGAGCAACCGTGTCGACGCCGCGCACATTCTCGCGCAGGCGTTCTGCCGCTTCGATAAGGACTGCGTCACCGACACTGTGCCCATAGGTGTCATTGATGCGCTTGAAATGGTCGAGATCGGCCACCATCACGGCAAAGGTCTTGCCGGATTGAAATGCGCGTTCGGTCACGCGGGCCAGATGGGGCAGGGCGTAGCGGCGGTTGTGCAGGCCGGTCAGCGGATCGCTGACGGCCGCCTCAAGACCGGTGCGGACGGTTGCGCGCAATTGGTCCCCAAGGCGTTTGCGGTGCAGCATCGCCTTGAGCCGCAAGGCCATTTCTTCGCGGGTTCGCAATTCCGGCATCAGGTCGTTCGCCCCCATGTCGAGCGCTTGCGTCGCCCAAGCCGGATCGCTTTCCGTCTCAACCACGAGGATCGCCGCATAGCGCGTGGCGGGCTGGCTGCGGATCATCGCCAAAAGTAGCTGCATCTGCTGGCGGTTCTGCGGTGTTGTCAGCAGAACGAAGGCATCTGGCGCCGTCTCGGTCGGGTCTTCGGAAAAGGCATGGGCGGGACCGCTGGCCAAAAGCTCGGCATCAATCAGATCGTCCAGTCCCCGGGCGAGGGTTTTGCCATCAGGCACGTCGGTTGAAATCAGCGCGACGCGCGCGCGGATGGTGAAATCGGTGCTTTGTTCGGCAAATCCAAGCGCGCGGGTCGTGTCATCGCGCAGCTCCCATTCCGAGGCGGAGGCATAGGCCCGGATCAGGCTGCGCACCCGCGCCAGAAGAAAGCTGTCATTGAAGGGTTTGATGATAACATCGTCCACACCGGCAGATAGCAGCCGCAGCCGCTCGTCATCGGCTACCGCATTGTCGATGGCAAGGACCGGCACCTTGCCGCCCAGATTGACCTTGTAGAGCTTTCTGGCCAGTTGTGCAGCATCCCCGTCCGGCAGTGCCGCGGTGGTGAGGATCAGATCGGGCAGGTAAGATCCGGCAAGTGCTACGGCTTGACCAAGTGTTCCGGCCTGCCGCACCTCGTAATGCGCGGCGGCAAGTTTGACCCGCAACGAAATCCTGTTCGTCGCAATCTGGTCAACGATAAGGATCTTGCCAAGCATTGACGATCCTCTGCCCTTGTCGAAAAGTGTCGCTATCTGGTATCCGCCCCAAGGCGTTAACAAAGCGTTTCAAGCCCTCCGAAAAGCCGACCGTCACATGCCTTATACGCAAGAATCCGCTGAAACCCTGGCGCTGCGCGCCCTAGCCTGGCTGATAACGCAGGAGGAGCTTCTGCCGGTCTTTCTGGGCTCGACCGGCGCAAGCGAGGCCGATGTGCGTGCGGGGGCCTCCGATCCCGCATTTCTGGGGGCGGTGCTTGACTTTCTGATGATGGATGATGCCTGGGTTGTGGCGTTCTGCGATACGCAGGCGGTCTCATACGACCAGCCACAGGCGGCCCGTGCGGCCTTGCCGGGTGGGGATCAGGTGCATTGGACATGACCGCCATCCGGGGGATCATCTTTGACAAGGATGGTACGCTTTTCGATTTCGGGGCGACGTGGGAGACTTGGGCGCATGGGTTTCTGCTCCGGCTGACCAATGGGGACCGTTCGCGCGCCAAACGCATTGGGCTCGACATCGGCTATGACACGACGCGCCGGAGGTTTGACCGCGACAGCGTCGTGATCGCGGGAACGCCGGATGAGGTTGCAGCGGCCCTGCGATCCCATTTCGGGGATCTGGATCATGCTGCCGTTCTGGATTTGATCAACGATGAAGCCAAAGAGGCGCCGCAATCCGAGGCAACACCGCTGCAGCCGCTTTTGCAGCGTTTTCGCGACGATGGGATCGCCCTGGGAGTGGCGACAAATGATGCGGTGGAACCCGCGCTAACCCATCTGCGTGCGGCAGGTGTCGAAACGTTTTTTGACTTCATCGCAGGTTTTGACAGCGGATACGGTGCGAAACCCGCGCCCGGGCAATTGCAGGCCTTTTGCAGCGCAACCGGCCTGCCCCCTGAAAGCGTGATTATGGTGGGCGACAGCCTCCATGATCTGCATGCGGGGGATGCGGCCGGGATGCGGCGGGTTGGCGTTCTGACAGGCTTGGCCGATGAAGATACGCTGCGGCCATTCGCGGATGCGGTCCTGCCGCATATCGGGCATCTGCCGGACTGGATTGCGGGGCAGCGGGAAGGCCTGCCCAAGCCCTGACATCGAAAACGACAGGATGCGTCGCAAATGGGTGCGCTCCCTTGGCCGAACATGCGGATTGATCACCATGTTCGCAGCGCAAAGGAGACCCTTCATGACCGAACTCGCCACCAGACGCCGGTCGCGTGGCGGCGGACGCGCCGGTGCCGCTGCCCGACGGGGCAGCGCCGTGATCGAACAGATGCCTTGGAATCCACCTGTCAACATCGACCGCCCGGTCGAGCCGTTGACCGAAGAGGGTGTGACGGCGATCCATGATGGTGCCATGCGGATTCTCGAAGAGATCGGGATCGAATTTCTGAACCCTGAGGCGCTTGAAATCATGCGCGAAGCGGGCTGTACCATCGACGGCGAGAATGTCCGCATGGGCCGGGACTTCGTGATGGAGATGCTGGGCAAGGCGCCGTCGTCCTTCACGCTGACCCCGCGCAATCTCGCGCGAAAGCTTACGATCGGAGAGGGTCATATCCTTTTTGGCAATGTCTCCTCTCCGCCGAATTACTGGGATCTTGAGCTTGGTCGGAAGGTGCCGGGCACGCGGGTGCAATGTCAGAACCTTCTGAAGCTCACGCAGTATTTCAACTGTATCCATTTCGCGGGCGGCTATCCGGTAGAGCCAGTGGATGTGCATGCTAGCGTGCGGCATCTGGATGTCCTCTTCGACAAGTTGACGCTGACCGACAAGGTCATGCACGCTTATTCGCTGGGCAAGGAACGCGTCGAGGACGTGATGGAGATGGTGCGCATCGCGGGCGGGTTGAGCCATGAGGAATTCGAGGCGACACCGCGGATGTACACCAACATCAATTCGACTTCGCCCTTGAAACACGACATTCCGATGCTGGACGGCTGGATGCGATGTGCCCGGCGCGGGCAGGGCTGCGTTGTCACCCCGTTCACACTGGCAGGCGCCATGGCGCCTGTAACGATGGCCGGAGCCGTGGCGCAATCGCTGGCCGAGGGGCTGTCTGCCATCGTTCTGGCGCAATATATCCGGCCCGGCACGCCTTGTGTGATCGGTACGTTCACCTCGAATGTGGACATGAAATCGGGCGCGCCTGCTTTCGGCACGCCGGAATATATGCGGGCGACTCAGATGACCGGTCAGCTTGCCCGGTTCTATGGGCTTCCTGTCCGCTCATCGGGTGTCTGCGCGGCGAATGTCCCGGACGGACAGGCGATGTGGGAAACTTCGAACAGCCTGTGGGCGGCGGTTCAATCTGGCACCAACATGGTCTATCACGCCGCCGGTTGGCTGGAGGGCGGGCTGATCGCCAGCCCCGAAAAATTCATCATGGATTGCGAGATCCTGCAGCATATCCAGCGCTACATGGATCCTGCCCTGACGGCCACGGGGACCGATGAGATCGCACTGGATGCGATCCGGTCCGTGGGCAAGGACGGGCATTTCTTCGGGATCGAACACACGCAGCAGCGCTACACCACAGCGTTCTACCAGCCTTTCCTGAGCGACTGGAAAAACTACGAAGGTTGGGAGGCCGCAGGCGGTGTGTGGACGCAAGAGCGCGCGCATTTGATGTTCAAGGAGATCATCGGCGGCTTTGAGGCACCTTACATGGATCCGGCGATCCGCGAGGAACTTTCGGCTTTCGTGGCCAAGCGCAAGGAAGAGGGCGGGGCACCCACGGATTTCTGACAGCCAAGGCGTTAGCAGCCGACGGATTTTCGGACCATCGACCAATATTGGTCTTGGACGTCCTGCAAGCTCAGCCGGCCTTCGCTGCGAAACCAGGTGGTGATCCCTGTCAGCATGGCGATCAGAGCCAGCGTAGAGATCTTGGTGTCGGCCAATTGGAAACTGCTGGTCGCGACGCCGTCCCGCAGGACTTTTTCGAGGGCGTCTTCATATTGGCGGCGCAGGCGTTCAATCTCGGCGAAGTTGTCGGGGGTGAGGTTGCGCAGCTCCATGTAGGCGATGAAGACCGCATCGGGCCGTTCATGGTGGAAAGCGATGTGGAAGCGCACGAAGGTTTCAAGCCGCGTTAGCGGCGCGCCGCCCCGTGTGTCGGGCAGAGCAGTCAGCAGGTCCAGCATGTGGTTGCGCATCAGCTCAAAAAGCAGGCTTTGCTTGTCGGCGGTGTAGTTATAAAGGGCACCTGCCTGCACACCGACTTCGGCCGCGATCTGTCGCATGGAGACGGCCGCATAGCCATGCCTGGCGAAGAGCCTGAGTGCGGCATCGCGCACGCGCGGGCCTGTGATATCTGAATGTGACCCTGCCGTACGCGCCATACTCTCTGAATAACTGAACGCCCGTTCAAAACCAAGTGTTGCTTGATTGGACCGGAATCCTGGTGCATCACCTACGCAACACTGGCTGGAGATTGCCATGCGCTTCGTTCCCTTTCTGCTGCTTTTGGGCCTTTTGCCCGCTTGCACGCAGTTTCCGGAGCTTGATGGTGTAACCAGCGATGTTGCCGAGAATGCCGATTATCCGACGCTTTTGCCGCTTGATCCGCTGATGCAGAGCACGTCACTGACCAACGCGGATGCCGAAGAGACCGAGGCCGAATTGCAGGCGCGCGTCGCGGCGCTGCAGGCGCGCGCGGCCCGGCTGCGGGGTCAGGTTGTCGACCCGGAGACACGTCGCCGCCTATCGGAGGACGCTGGCTGATTGCACGCCCGTCCCGAACCCGCTACATCGCGAACGACTTGAATTGCCAGGGATCACGCCATGCCATCACAATCACTGCGTCTGGGGATTGCTGGCTTGGGCACGGTGGGTGTCGGCGTCTTGCGGATTCTGCGCAAACAGGCTGTCCTTCTTGAGAAACGCACGGGCTCTACGCTGACGATCAGCGCGGTGTCGGCGCGCGATCGATCCAAGGATCGGGGTGTTTCGCTTAGCGATTGCGGCTGGGAAGACGATCCCGTCGCTTTGGCGAAACGCGAAGATGTCGATGTTTTCGTTGAATTGATGGGTGGTGCGGACGGCGCTGCCAAAGCTGCGGTTGAGGCTGCGCTGAATGCTGGCAAGGACGTGGTGACAGCAAACAAGGCGATGCTGGCGCTTCATGGGCAAGCCCTGGCCGAACGGGCCGAGGCCGCAGGCCGGGTGCTGCGCTACGAGGCCGCGGTCGCCGGCGGGATCCCGGTGATCAAGGCGCTGACCGAAGGGCTTGCGGGCAATGAGATCACCCGGGTGCTGGGCGTCATGAACGGGACTTGTAACTACATCCTGACCCGGATGGAGGAGACCGGGCAGGGCTATAATGCGCTTTTTGATGAATGCGCGCGGCTGGGCTATCTGGAAGCTGATCCGACCCTGGACGTGGGCGGGATTGATGCGGCGCACAAGCTGGCCATCCTGTCGTCCATCGCCTTTGGCACGCAGGTGGACTTCGACGGGATCGAGATCGAAGGGATCGAACGCGTCACCCTCGATGACATCCGGCATGCCGCCGATATGGGCTACCGGATCAAGCTACTGGGCGTCGCTCAGCAAACCGGGCGCGGGCTGGAACAGCGTATGATGCCCTGTCTTGTGCCCGCAGCCTCGCCCTTGGGCGTTCTGCAGGGCGGTACCAATATGGTGGTGCTTGAAGGTGACGCGGTGGAACAGATCGTCCTGCGCGGCCCGGGAGCAGGCGAAGGGCCAACCGCCTCTGCCGTTCTGGGCGACATCTGTGACATCGCCCGCAGCATTCGTTTGCCGGTTTTCGGGCAACCGGCCAGCGGGCTGAAGCAAAGCAAGCCTGCGCGCGCCATTCTGCCTGCGCCTTACTATCTGCGTATGGCGCTTGTCGACAAACCCGGCGCACTGGCCAAGATCGCCAGCGTTTTGGGCGAGGCCGGTGTCAGCATCGACCGGATGCGCCAATATGGCCACGCGGATGAGACAGCGCCTGTCCTGATCGTCACCCACAAATGCACCCGCGAGGCGCTGGATGCTGCCCTGTCGGCCATGTCCGGAACCGGCGTGCTTGCTTCCGACCCGGTCGTTCTTCGGATTGAGGCTGTCTGAGCCGCCCTTGTCCCTTTACCCCGCGCCCGCTACACCGCCTCACGCAAGCGATTGCCCAAAAGGAATTTGACATGACAACGAGCCCCTCCTCACAATTTCAGGATCGGATGCTGTCGCTGGGCCTTGCCCGCGTTTCCGAAGCTGCGGCCCTTGCCTCGGCCAAACTGGTCGGGCGCGGCGACGAAAAGCAGGCCGATCAGGCCGCGGTCAACGCCATGCGCACGCAACTTAACATGCTGGATATAGCTGGTGTCGTCGTCATCGGTGAGGGAGAGCGGGACGAGGCGCCCATGCTCTATATCGGTGAGGAGGTAGGGACCGGCAAAGGTCCGGGTGTGGACATCGCCCTTGATCCGCTGGAAGGGACGACCCTGACGGCCAAGGATATGCCAAACGCCCTGACCGTGATCGCCATGGGTCCGCGCGGCTCAATGCTGCACGCGCCGGATGTCTACATGGACAAACTTGCAATCGGGCCCGGATTTGCCCCCGACACGGTCACACTGGCCATGAGCCCGCAGGAACGGGTCGCGGCACTCGCCAAAGCCAAGGGCTGCGATGTGACCGACATCACCGTTTGCGTCCTTGAACGCCCTCGCCACGAAGAGGTCATTGGAGGCATTCGGGAAACGGGCGCTTCGATTCGCTTGATCACCGATGGTGACGTAGCCGGTGTCATGCATTGCGCCGAACCCGGCACTGGCATCGACATGTATATGGGATCAGGTGGTGCACCCGAAGGTGTTCTGGCGGCAGCAGCGCTGAAATGCATGGGCGGTCAGATTTATGGTCGGCTGCTTTTCCGCAATGACGATGAGAAGGGACGCGCGGCCAAGGCAGGCATCACTGACCTGGATCGGATCTATGCACGCGACGAGATGGTGACCGAGGACGTGATTTTTGCCGCCACAGGTGTCACGAGCGGCTCTTTGCTGCCAGCCGTTCAGCGGGAACCGGGTTGGCTGACCTGTGAGACGCTGCTTATGCGCTCCAAAACCGGATCGGTGCGCCGCATGAACTACCGTACGCCCATCGAGACGACTTAAAGGTCTCGTGTCGCAGGCTTTCTTCGATGTCGAACATTCGCTAACCGGGCGCCGCTGGGTCGGGCCTGATCTGGACACGGCCCGCCAGGCAGAGGCGTTGGCGCAGGCGACCGGTCTGCCTGCGCCCTTATGTCAGATCCTCGCGCGTCGGAATGTTCCGCCAGACATGGCCGAGAGCTTTCTGGCACCCACGTTGCGAGATCTGATGTCCGATCCGCGCGACCTGCGCGATGCCGAAATTGCCGCCAAACGGCTGGTCAGCGCGGTCACGCGCGGCGAGAAAGTGGCTGTTTTTGCCGATTATGACGTGGATGGCGGCAGCTCGGCCGCGCTGCTGATCAGTTGGCTGCGCAGTTTTGGCATGTCCACGACACTCTATGTGCCAGACCGTATTGATGAAGGCTATGGCCCGAATGACGAGGCCATGCGAGCCCTGGCAGCCGATCATGATCTGATCATCTGCGTGGATTGTGGCACCCTGTCCCACGGACCAATTGCAGCGGTGCGGGGGGCGGATGTGGTTGTGCTGGACCACCACCTGGGGGGCGAAACGCTGCCCGCTGCATTGGCGGTGGTGAATCCCAACAGGCAGGATGAGGATGGAGCGCTTGGCCATCTTTGCGCGGCGGCTGTCGTCTTTCTGGTGCTGGTGGAGACGGGTCGCCAATTGCGCGAGGATGGTCGGCAGGGGCCCGAACTTATGGCTCTTCTTGATCTGGTGGCGCTGGCGACGGTGGCGGATGTTGCACCGTTGGTCGGAGTGAACCGTGCCTTTGTGCGGCAGGGGCTGCGCATAATGTCCCGCCGCGAACGCAAGGGGCTTGCGGCGCTCGCGGATGTTGCGGGCATCGACACCGCACCTGCGGCCTACCACCTGGGCTATTTGCTGGGGCCGCGCATAAATGCAGGTGGGCGGGTCGGGCGTGCGGATCTAGGTGCGCGGCTTCTTGCAACGGATGATCCGAACGAGGCGCAGTCGATTGCCGAAAAGCTAGATGAATTGAACGCGGAACGGCGAGATATCGAAGCCTCCGTTCTGGCTGCGGCCGTTGCTCAGGCCGAAGCGCGTGGCCTTGATGCACCGCTTGTTTGGGCGGCGGGGCCTGGCTGGCATCCCGGTGTCGTGGGGATCGTGGCCTCGCGCCTGAAGGAGGCAGCAGGCCGGCCCGCCGTTGTGATCGGCATCCAGGACGGTGTTGGCAAAGGATCTGGCCGTTCGGTGTCAGGCATCGATCTTGGCGCGTCGATCCAGCGCCTGGCTGCCGAAGGTCTGTTGCTGAAGGGTGGTGGACACCGCATGGCGGCGGGCCTGACGGTCGCCGAAGACCGGATCGAAGCAGCGATGGCTCGTTTGTCCGAATTGCTCGACAGGCAGGGTGCAGGATCGCTTGGACCCGTTGATCTGCGCTGCGATGGGGCATTGATGCCCAGTGCCGTCAGCGTGGAATTGGTTGAGCAGATCGAACAGGCAGGCCCTTTCGGGTCGGGTGCACCCGGTCCACGCTATGCCTTTGGAAATATGCGGTTGTTTTACGCCAAGCGGGTCGGTGAGAAACACCTGAAACTCAGTTTTGGAGATGTCGAGGGACCGCGCATCGATGCAATCTCTTTCGGCGCTTTTGACGGACCATTGGGCTCTGTCTTGGAAGGTCATGGGGGGGCGCCCTTTCACCTTGCAGGTCGGCTGGAAGTGAACACCTTTCGCGGCCAGACACGGGTTCAGCTCAGGCTTGAGGATGCGGCCCGAGTCGACTGCTGAGAAGCACCTGACTCTTTCGAAATGCTTGGTATTTTCTTCTTGCACCGATCGCCGGGATTCCCTATTTGACGCGTCACGATAGCGCGGCCCGTTCGTCTATCGGTTAGGACGCCAGGTTTTCAACCTGGAAAGAGGGGTTCGATTCCCCTACGGGCTGCCATCGATCTCTCGAAATTGAATTGATTGCGTCTTCCCAGGTTTGTTGCACGCGTTGTACTGTAAGCCTTTTATGCCGTGAAGATCATCTTACGCCCGCTTTGCCAATTCTTCGCCCTCGCGCTTTTCACCAACCGCATCCGCGCGCCCTGTTGGCTCTGAAAAGTTCCGCGCGTTGTCTCTCAGATCCGAGCTGTAGATGGTCTGCCGACTGCGTCCTGCATGTTTGGACGCATAGAGGGCGACATCGGCGTTTTCAAGCAACTCGGCCGGGGTTTGGTCGGAGCCGGGAAGATGAATGGCTGTTCCGATGCTGGCCGAAATCCTGCACATTTCGCCCTGAAACGGGATAGGTTGGCTGAGGCGATCAATGATGCGTTGCGAGATCCGCGTCAAGGCTGCGTGATCCGTGGCGCCCGGTAGCAGCACTATGAATTCATCGCCCCCGACCCTTGCGACGGTGTCCTTATCGCGGGTCTCCTCGACCATGATTCTGGCCACTTTCTGTAGGACATGATCGCCAGCAGCATGACCCATCGTGTCGTTAACCGCCTTGAACCAGTCGAGATCTATATTCATCACTGCGAATTTCGTATCCCATTCGATGTGGCGGGCCAGCACGTGATCCATGGCGCGGCGGTTCTTCAGGCCGGTCAGCGTGTCGGTAAATGCCTGCTCCTCGGCGGCGATCATCGCGCCCTGAAGCCGAAGGTTCAGCTTGCGAGAGGCTTCCATGGCCGCCGACTTCGCTTCGACAAGATAGAGCATTTCGATGGTCAGATCCGTGGCGGCGAAATCAGCACTTGTCAGGGCATAGTCGCGCACACCGTCAACGATCGAAATACCGAATGACAGATTGATGATCGCCTGATCATCGCCCAATCCCGGCACCAGAACGCCCTTCAGTTCGGTTTGCGGTTTGCTGCGCAATTGCAGATGCAGCTTCGTCCCTGCAGAGGCGCGCAATTGTTGCACATCCACGATGGAACGCGGGCGCCTGATCTCAAAAATCTCGAGGAACGGCTTGCCCAGCAATTGGGTTTCTGGCCGCAATTTCCTGAGGGTCGGCCCCGCATGTTCAATGTGCCCGGTTCCTCCGATGATCACATTCATCGGGCAAAACACGTCAAGCACATCGGTGATCGAGAAAGTAGTGCTCATATTGCGCCTGCTCCCAGATCAAAGTGACGGCCTTCCGCGAATTCAGCTTCGATCAAAGTGATTGAGATGGTCTCGAACCCTTTCCTACTCTCCGTATGTTCCAGGTAGGCCAGCGTTCCGTAATCATCCGCCATCACCCGCAAGGCGCCCATGAGCACGTGACCGCAACCCTCAATCGGGCTTTCGCAGATTAGCTCGAAACGACCGTTGCAATGCTCATGCAGCTCAAGCTCGGGGATGACCAGATCGGACACGGCAAGGCGGGCGCGGTCCGGCAGATCATCCAGAGAATGCAGGAATTCGACAAAGTTGACGCCCCCGAAACGCAGCAGGCGCCGCAAGGCTTCGACGTTCGGGTGTGACACCAGATAGGTCCCGAGATCTTCCATCAGGTCAAGAAGCGCTCTGTCCAAAACATTGCATGCGGCCTTTAAAAGGCGATTGGTGACATCATCGTCGTAGATCAGCATCGCCTCGAATTCGACGAAGTCGAGACCGGCGAGCCGCGTAACCTCGGTCCACCGCTCTTGCCCGTAGCTGTCGGTGACAAAGCGTTGTATCCCCCGATTGATGAGCCCGTGCATGATGACCCTTTCCCAAATCCCACGAGCAGATATGGCGTGCGATATCTTAATATTCCCCGAATATCCTTAATTTGAAGGACATTCAGAGGTCATGGAATGGGATCGACGGGAACCACCACAACCGTTTGGTTCTCTCATTCCCGAGGACCTGTATATACAGGTGGGCGCCAGGTAACCGGACCAGGATCCGGACAGAGCCAGCTCCCTCGGAATTGCTTAAGGCCACCGGAATGCAACCTGTCACGAGAAGGGCAGAACCCGCCAAGGCGCAACCTAGGGTGCAGACGCGGCGCAAACAAGAGCCTTGATCTGGGAATCGAAGAAATCAATTGAAATCAGGGATTTGGTGTTCGACCTGAAAGTACTTCGGCGAACCATTCAGTGTCAATGTTCCCACCGCAAAGGATCACACCGACCTTCTTGCCGGCCATCGCGTTACGCTCTTTCAGCAGACCCGCCAGTGGCGCGGTACCTGCACCCTCGGCCACGTTGTGGGTATGGCGAAAGTAGAGCCGGATGGCCGTGGCCACTTCGTCGTCACTCACTGTGATGATGCGCTCTGCCTCTTTTCCATATATTTCAAGCGCTTCCGGTACGGGAATGCGAACGGCGATGCCATCGGCAAATGTAGAAGCCGCATTCGTCTCAATCGGTTTTCCCGCCGCCACCGAAAGCTTTGCTGTGGGTGCGTTTTCAGACACGACGCCGACAATCTTTGTTTTCAAATTCAGTGCGTTGCGAGCCGAAATTGTTCCGCATATGCCCGATCCGCAGCCGATCGGCACATAAATCGTATCGAGATCGGGTGCGGCGGACAAAAGCTCGTAGGCGTAGGTGGCCACGCCCCGGACCAGTTCGCGATGAAACGGTGGTACGACAAAAAGCCCTTCGGCCTCAGCCACGCGGTAGGCTTCCAGGCGAGCGGTGTCAAAATCCTCACCAAACTCGATGAGTTCTGCGCCAAAACTGCGCATTGCTGCATTCTTCTCGATCGAGTTGCCCTTGGGCACATAGACCTTTGCAACAAGGCCAGCGCGGGTGGCTGCCATGGCCTGTCCCTGCCCGTGATTGCCGCGCGTGGCCGTGCAAATACCCAAGACGTCGGGGTGAGTGCGGGTCAGCCAATCCATGAACGTGTAGGCACCGCGGACTTTGAAGGCGCCCGTCGGAGTATGATTTTCGTGCTTCACCACCACATCGGCACCCGTTTCTTCATTTAAAAGGGGCCAACGATATTGGGGTGTTGGGGGCATGTTGCGGTGCACGAACGCGACCGCATCTTCGAGTTCCGAAAGGGCAAACATACGGGCAGATTGACGATCGGGAACGCTTTGTCAAATCTTCCCGATCGATGGTCTTTAAGGCCGTTGATCTTGTCGTCGGCAGAACCGCGTAGAGCCTCAGACCGACATGCAGATATACTTCATCTCAAGGAATTCTTCGATGCCGTGGTGGCTGCCCTCGCGGCCGAGGCCCGATTGCTTTACCCCGCCAAAGGGGGCGACCTCGGTTGAGATGATGCCGGTGTTCACGCCAACGATCCCATATTCGAGCGCTTCAGCCACTTTATAAACACGGGAAAGATCCTTGGCGTAGAAATAGCTGGCGAGGCCAAAGATAGTGTCATTGGCCATAGTGATGACGTCTTCGACGTCCTCGAACCTGAAAAGCGGGGCGAGAGGGCCGAAGGTTTCTTCCTGCGCGACCTTCATCTCCTGCGTGATGCCGGTGATGATCGTCGGATTGAAGAAATTCCCGTCGAGATCATCGCCGGCATCACCAAGGATAACGCTGCCGCCCCTGGCCTTGGCATCCTCGATATGCTCGACAACCTTTTCGGAGGCTTCTGCATTGATGAGTGGCCCCAGATCGGTGCCGTCTTCGAGCCCGTCACCCACCTTCATTTTCTCGACTGCGTTTTTGAGTTTCTCAGCAAATGTATCATAGACCCCAGCCTGCACGTAGATCCGGTTTGCGCAGACACATGTCTGGCCATTGTTGCGGAACTTGCAGGCAATGGCCCCGTCGACGGCCGCATCAAGGTCGGCGTCATCGAAGACGATAAAGGGCGCATTGCCACCAAGCTCCATCGAGCATTTCATGACCTGATCGGCAGCCTGAGCCAGCAAGATGCGCCCAACCTCCGTGCTACCGGTAAAGGTAAGCTTACGCACGGCGGGGTTTTCGCACATCTCCTTGCCGACTTCAGAGGACGACGAAGACGTTACAACGTTGAACACACCGGCGGGGATGCCCGCGCGTTCGGCCAGAACGCCCATGACAATGGCGCTCAGCGGTGTTTCTTTGGCGGGCCGCGCGACAAAGCTGCATCCGGCCGCCAGCGCTGGCCCGGCCTTGCGGGTGATCATTGCGTTCGGGAAATTCCAGGGCGTAATGGACCCCACGACGCCAATCGGCTGTTTGATTACGGTAATGCGTTTGTCACGCTGGTGGCCCGGGATCGTCTCACCGTAGATGCGCTTTGCCTCCTCGGCAAAAAACTCGATGAAAGATGCGCCATAGGTGATCTCGCCCTTTGCCTCCGCCAGTGGTTTGCCCTGTTCGGATGTCAGGATAATTGCGAGATCCTCGGCGTTTTCCAGCATCAGGTCGAACCATTTTCTCAGAATGCCTGCGCGTTCTTTGCCTGTCCAGGCGGCCCACTCCCTTTGCGCCCGCTCTGCAGCTGCGATGGCACCTGTTACCTGCTTACGGCTCAGATCGGCCACCTCTGCCACGACATCGCCACGCGCCGGATTCAGCACATCGAACGTTCCGTCATCGCCCTCGACCCAGGTTCCGTCCACATAGGCACGCGTTTCAAGCAATGTCGGATCGCTGAGCAATGATTTGAGGTTTGTCGTTCTCTCCAGCATGGTGCAATCTCCCTTGAGCGTGATCTTCAAAGACCAACATTTGTCGGTCTTGTCCAGTTCCCGGCAGGAGTTCCAATGGCTGATTTAGACGATGCCTATGCCAATGCGCCCTACATCCCCGACGCCGAAAGCTACCCGCCCCGCTGGATAGGAGAGGCCGAAGCCTTTCGCGCAAATCTGGGCGCGCGCGCTGCACTCGATCTGCCCTACGGTCCGTCCGAGCGACAGGCATATGACATGTTTTTGCCCGAAGGCGATGCGCAAGGCACGCTGATTTTTGTACATGGTGGTTATTGGCGGACCTTTGATCGCAAGACGTGGTCACATTTCGCGAAAGGCGCGCTGGCGAAGGGCTGGGCGGTTGCGATGCCGTCTTACAATCTATGCCCACATGTGCGCATCGCGACCATCACGCAAGAGATCGCATTGGCCGTTCAGGAGATCGCCAGCAAGACCGACGGGCCGATCAGCCTTGCCGGACATTCGGCGGGCGGTCATTTGGTGGCACGGATGCTGGCACCGGGTATGATGCCCGGCGATGTGACCGTTCGGCTGAGCCATGTGATGCCGATCTCGCCCTTGTCGGATCTGGAGCCGTTGGTCCAGACCGCCATGAACGCGGATTTCCGGATGGATCAGGCCATGGCGCGGGCCGAAAGCCCATTGCTCCAACCTGCGCCGGATGTCGCGGTTACGGTCTGGGTGGGCGGTGCGGAACGGCCCGTTTTCCTCGATCAGGCGATGTGGCTTGGCCAGGCTTGGGCCTGCGCGCATGTTGTGGCCAAAGACAAACACCATTTCGATGTGATCGACGACCTGACGGATGAAAAGAGCGCCATGATCACCACCTTGACGGCCCCTGCCTGATCGGGCATCGCTGCATCGCGGGTGATGGCGTCGCCCGGTTTTCGCATCCTTGTCCTGCACGCCGGGACCTGTCTTTTGGGGGAGGCACGGATGACACCCCGTCCTGATTTCTACCGCTTTCACAACGGCGAAAAGGCCGAGCTGCCATTCGACGATCATGAATATGAAGCGCGGCTCAGCGCTTTGCGCGGCCGGATGGCCGATGCGGGTGTCGAGGCGGCCGTTTTCACCTCGATGCACAACATCGCCTATTATTCCGGTTTTCTTTATTGCGCCTTCGGACGCCCCTACGGCCTTGTCGTCACGCCGACTGAAAGCGTAACGATCAGTGCAGGGATCGATGCGGGTCAACCGTGGCGGCGCTGCTATGGGGACAACCTGACCTACACGGACTGGCAGCGCGACAATTTCTGGCGTGCGGTGCAATCCGTCACTGGCACTGGCAGGCATTGCGGCTATGAAGGCGATCACATGACGATTGCGGCCCGCGATCTCTTCAGCGCGATCTTAGCGCCTTCGGATGTCACTGACCTTGCCTCAATCGCGATGGCGCAAAGGATGCGCAAGTCAAAGGCCGAGATCGCCCTTATCCGCGCGGGGGCGGCGGTTGCGGATGTGGGCGGCTATGCAATCCATGACGCCGCAACGGCAGGTGCACGTGAGATCGACGTGGCCATGGCCGGGCGCGACGCCATGGAAAAAGAGATTGCCAAACGGTTCCCTGATGCCGAATACCGCGACACATGGGTCTGGTTTCAATCGGGCATCAACACGGACGGCGCACACAATCCTGTAACAGGCCGCAAGCTTAAGGCGGGCGATATCCTCTCGCTGAACGCCTTCCCGATGATCTCGGGCTATTACACGGCGCTTGAACGCACGATGTTCGTCGAAACGGTCGATGACGCAAGCTTGAAGATATGGGCGGCCAATGTTGCGGCCCATGAATTGGGTATGAGCCTTCTCAAACCCGGAATCTCCTGTGCGGAGGTCACAGCGAAGATCAACGATTTCTTTGCCGCGCAGGACCTCTTGCAATACCGGACCTTTGGTTACGGTCATTCCTTCGGTCTCCTTTCGCATTATTACGGGCGCGAAGCGGGGCTTGAACTGCGCGAAGATATCGACACGGTCCTGGAGCCGGGAATGGTCATATCGATGGAGCCAATGCTGACGATCCCGTGGGGCCAGCCTGGGGCAGGGGGCTACCGAGAACATGACATCCTGATCATCACCGATGACGACGCGGAGAACATAACCGGCTATCCCTACGGCCCAGGCTTCAACGTCGTCGGCTAGTTGTTTCGCTGCTGAATCCGGACGAGCCTTTCTTGTCGTCACAAGTACGGCAAGGAGTTTGACGGGCGGCGCCCCTCATCGAAGCGCGCCCGGATGGGGGCGCAAAACATCATATGTGGCGCAGCCGCGCGAAACAGGAAAAACCGCCCGCTGAGTGAAACGGGCGGCGGTACTCGTTACGCACCTCTGGCGTCAGGCAGCGTCCTTGTGCTCTTTGACGTCGCCCACATATTCTTCGAGAAGTTTTTCGTTCCGCGCCTCTTCAATCCGGTTGATCCGGTCAACCCGTGCTTGGTTGTCGAAGCGGTATTTGACGAAGTTCACGAGGCTCAGCGTCAGAAGCAGAACGGCGATGCCCCAGTAGCCCTTTGTTGACAGTGGCACATCGGTCGAAAGCCAGAGCGACAGGCCAAGCAGGACGTAGGCGGCCACGACACCCATCCCGTTGAAGAACATGATGACGCTGTTGTCAGGTTTGTCACTATACATAAGAATACCCCTCTAGATCTTTGTTAAATTTACTCTTTAAGTCGTGACAGAATGTCATTGGCAGTGACTTTCGTGGCGGGTCCAAAGCCGGCCTCGGCCATCCGATCTTCAAGCCCGCTGTGATCAAGCCCCGCATTGATATCGGCAATGATCTCGGCTTGTTCCAGCGGGTCGTCCTTGCCCATCACCCGGTTGATCAGGTCCTGCGCCTGGTCTGCGGCAGAGGCCCCTTGCAACGTGGTATGCAGGCCCGATTGAATGTTTTGTTCCCTGCGGACCGCTCGCGCTGTCAGTGCTCCCTGTTTGAGGTCGATCACCCGGCGATGCCCCTTTTCCACCGATCGGCGTAGGCGCGTCGTCTGGCGCTCCAGCCGGTCTATTGTGTCACGCCTCAGCGCGGCCTCATTTTCCATTTCGGCGATAGCGCTTGCGGCTTCGCGCGCCATGTCTTCGCGATCGTCGGTCAAGGCTTCCTGCGCCCGCTCGGTCAGCGTGGCGATCCGTGTCTGCAGCATATCGAGCAGCTTCTGCTCTGACCGTTTGCGTTGGATCAGGCTGGCAAGCGTGGATTTGGCTGCGCGCACCTGTGCATCTGTTTCGCGGATTTTCTGATCAATCAACTCCAGCGCATAGACATCCCGCACCCGGTCCTCGGCTCGGGCATTGGCGCCTGCAAATAGAGTTTTGAATGTTGCCAGCATTGGCATCTCCCTTCCGTGAACATCGTTCAAGAAGCGAGATAGAACATTCTTGAACATCGTTCAAGACATTTTTTGAACAATGTTCAGTTTTTTTTCTGAGTTGCCGATCGCAGCAGCAAAGCAATCATGTATTCAAGCTGCGCTTCGGGCACGGCAGAGATGCGGTTTTCCAGGCCCAAAAGCACAATCCCGTGCACTGAAGAGAAAAGCGTACGCGTCATCAGGTCGACTTCTTCGGCATCGAAATCGGGAAAGCATTCGCTCACAGGGCCACTGATATATCCGAATAGCCGGGCGAGTTCGTCCAGATACCATTGCGGAACCTGCATGTCGGTCGACATGCGCAGCCCGAACAGCGCCCGCCAGAGATTCGGGTGAAGTGCTGCATAGTCCATATAGGCATGCGACATCACGATCAGCCGATCGGTCGGGGGCAGGTTGGTCTTGCCCTTAAGCGCCTTTGCGACATGTGCGCCGAGGCTTTGGAAGGTGCGCCCGTTTACCGCGATCATGATGTCTTGCAGATCGTCAAACACATTGTAGATCGCCCCGACAGAACAATCGGCCTCGGTCGCCAGGGCGCGGGCCTTGACGGCTGATAAGCCTTCTTCCTCGATATGCCGTTCGGCGATCCGGATCAGCCGATCGCGCAGGTCCTTGCGCCGTTCTTCTACCTTGCCCACCATTGAGACACCCCCGTGAACCCCGTTCAAAGGAATAGCGCCCCGTCGTCTTGGTGGGAAGGGTGAAAGTCGAAGCGGTTTTATGGGACCAGCGCCTTTCTTTCGCCCAACCCATTTGCAACACTTGTCACGAATTCTCTGGGGCGACCGATGTAAACGGGTGTTACATTGCCTAAATACATCTCAGGAGATTATAAAACGGAGGGACAATGTCCGATTTTCAAGCTCAGGTTCAGGAATCGCAAACGCAAGTGGCAGAGGCGCAGGCAAAGATCGCTGAACTGACCAGCCGCATTGAAACCGCGCGCCAAAAGATGAAATCCGGCGACGACATCGCGATGGACATCGAAAACGCGACGCTCGAAGATGTGCATGCGCATACAGATGTCATGAACGCCAACATTGCCGAACTGATCATGGGCCTCGACGATGTGACCAGCGCGTTCTCGAAGGATTTTGACGAGATGCGCAACAAGACAGGCTGGGAAAGCTTTGTCGGGATCTTTGCGAAGGCCAAGGCAGAGTCCATGCGTCAGGAGCGCATTCGGACAGCCAGCATTGACGACAAGTTGCAGGACTTGATTTCCAAATCGGACGTCATTGTGAACCTGCTGCAAGGCCAGTTGACCATGCTGGAAGAACAGAAGGTGAGCGTTGAGGGCAACCTGTCTGAAACCCTTAATGAACGCGAGATGGTCGTCGGAGAGCTTGAGGCGCTGAAGGCGGACATCCAGGCCATGGATCCCAAGATCATCAGCCTCGAAAACCAGATCGCTTCTGAGACAGATGCTGCCAAGAGGACGGCGTTAGAAACCGAGTTGGCGGAGATCAACAGCAAATACAACGCCATGGTTCAGGATGAGCAGGTGAAGCTGGCAAAATCCCAGACGCTGGAGCGCTATATCGAAAAGGGCAAAACCTGGATCGACAGCCTTCAGAACCAGGCGGCGACGCAGATGGTGCTGATCAACAAGCTGCAGACCGACACCAAGCAGCGGGTTGTGCTTTATGATGCGCTGACAAGTTCGTTGAAAACCGCACAACAGCAGGACGTGGCGCATCGGATCAACGAGATCGGTGTGCAGACCGACCAAGAGGCGCAGACGGCCATGGCCGGGATCGGCGCGGCGACGAATGCAAGGATGGCGGACATGCTTGAGGCCCATGAGGACCAGATGGTCTTTGCCCGGGAAGTGCTAGAGGCCAAAGCCAAGGCTGACGAACGTTTTGCCCGGCGGTTTGAGGAGATCGTGAAGAAGCATGACAGCAATGCGTATGGGGCGTGATGAGCAGCCACGGCCAGCGGAGAACACTCTCCTTCTACGGAGCATTATCAGCCGCGCTTTGGTTGGGTCTGTTTCTACATGTATTCCAAAACCATTCGGCACTTTCTGATTTGGTATCGATGCCGTCTTGGTTTCCATTTGGAAACATCACAGTCGACTGGATCATATTGGCGATGCTTGCCTCGATCGGTTTCGCAATTGGTTGTGCGTTTGGCGCAGTCGGCAGAGAGTTTAAGCGCCAACAAATGCTAGCTTCAACGAACCTAAATGCACCTGCGTCCGCTAAAGGCAAAGCCAAAACCGGATGGCTGGATCGGAACATTTTTCTTCTGGATGAAAATGGCAATCATGTCAGATGACTTTGTGATCTATCTGCAATGATTGATCAATCCCCGACCGGCCTCACCGACACTTTCGTCGCGCGCCGATATTTTCGCAAGTTCGAGACGATCACCAACCATCTTCCGCGTGTGGCGGGGGTGATGGAGGCGGATGGGCATCTGTCGCGTCACGAGATTGTCGGGCTGACGCATTATCTCGCGCAGGTCAGCTACACCTTCCGGGCTTTGTCGCTTAAATACCTCCTGACCGGGCGGGAGACGGGGCGCTTCTTTGGCTCGCTTGCCATCGACCGGACCGAAAGCGGCTTTCCCGTGGCTGAGGAAATCCTAACGATGGCCAATGATGCGCAACAGGCAGACCGGCATTTGCGAAACATGCCCTCGGAGGCTGATCTCAAGAAAGAGATGGTCGAGGTGATTGTGGGCAAACGCGAGGTGCCGACAAAGCTGCAGTTCGCTCTTTCGCAGCGACTTTACTACGAGGAATTGCTGCGCGGTGATCTGTTCTGGGCCCGCAATGACCCAGAGGTGCAGTGGCTGGGCAATATTAGCGATCAGCGGCGTCGCTTCCTGCTGCATTGGGCGGTTTACGACAGCCAACTCAACCTGCCGATCATCTACCTGATGGAGCTTGAGGACAGCGGTAAGGTTGCGCTGCCCAAGGACCAGCGGCGGTGGCCCGAAGTGCAGGCGCACCTGATGGCGCAATCCCTTGGCGCGTTGAAGCTGGTGACGATCGCGACGGGCTTTGACCAGGATTTCAATGACCTGCACCCCAAGCGCCTGCGCCGGTTCCATGTCGGCCCGATGTATTCCAGCGCCTTCACGGCTCAGACAGGTCCGCTTGGCAAAGTATTGTCCGAGGCACGCGCACCTGAGGGTCATGACTGGGCGTTGGTCTGGACGGAAGAAGAGCTTTTGTCCGAACAGGTGATCGAAGAGCGTCAGGGTTGGTTTTCAAGTGTTGAACGCGAGGTCTTCGCGCTTGACCCATTTGCCGGGCGGGGGGCGGATAGCGGGGCCACACGGATGGATCGCAGCATCATCCTGCCGCAAAGGCCCTATCAGGTGCTCGAAGAGATGGGACCACCTGGCTTTTCGACCGTGCGGAAATTCGTGGTGAGCCCGCAGGGGCGGGTGCTGAGGTATTAGTGGGCCGAACTTATGGGTCGCCAACGTCGGATGCCTCCGGCGGGGATATTTGGGGCCCAGAGAAGAATGGGATTTGAGAGCGTATGAGTGATCGGTTTGACAGTTCCGAGAGGCAGAACATGCAGATATCGTTCTGGTTCTTTCTGACCTATCTCCGCAGTGACCGGCTGCTTTTGGCCGTTGCATTTTGGCTGTTTCTGGGCGCTGCTTGGTTGATCCATCCGGATGGCCTCGTGACGCTTCGAAGGGGTTTTGTGGCCGAAGTTGTTCTGCTTTTCGGCCCGCCTGGATACTTGGTTTGGGAATGGATCGTATTCCGGGACCAAACCCGTGATGCGCGAAAGGCGTTAGATAAATGACCCAAACCTCTGATCAAATGGAACTGCGCGAAGACGAGATCGTGGCCCACTACCCGATGGCGCTTGCCATGCTCGAAGGTTTTGACCATGCACCGCGGATCGGGAAGGCGGACGAAGCGCCGAAGGAGGAACGCAGTGCCGGGATCGGGACGCGGCGGCGGTTTCGAACCACGACGCCCGGCCTTGTGACGCGCCGGACGACACCCACCGGGGTGGTGCAACTGATCGAACGGATCGAGGGCGAAGATCTCGTCTCTCCCCAGCAGGCCACTGTGCTGAATGTGCTGCGCCGGGCCGTGTCAATCGCACTGGCTGTCGCGGATAACTACGCCGAAACCAGTGGCCTTGCCGATCTCAAGCGCGCCAATCTCGAAGGTGCGCTGCCCGCCGCGCGCAAAACCGAATTCAGTGAGATGCTGGGGGCTGAGGCGCTTGTCACGCTTTACACCTTTGGTAACGCGGCCGCCTACCTGCTCGGCCCGCATCAGACGGAAGTGACGGTTGAAGTGGGCGAGGTCGAGGAGATCCTGACGGACAATGGCCAGACCGCCCTTCATGGTGCCTTGTGGGAACTCGATCATGACATCGCGGCCCATGTGATCGACGACGCGCGCCTTGTCGCGACCGTCAGTGCCTTTGCCGAGGCGTTGATGGAGAAAGTCGCCCTGCGCGCTCAGACAGCCCCGCGCCTGGAGACCTTCACAAGCGCAAGTTGGCGGGTCGAGGCGGATGATTTCACCATCGACGGGTTTTCGCCTGCGACCAAGGCGAAATCCTCTACCCTCACCATGACCTTCAAGAAACCAAACGAGGTCGTGGGCAACCATATCGCCAAATATCAGGCGATGAAACTTGCCAAGATGCTGATGGCTTACGATTTTGATCGGCGACTTAACCCGTTCGCGGAGCTTGGCGGGTTCATATTCACCTTCATGGGGGATGGGGCGCCGGGCACGGGGAAGACGACGTTAATCCAAATGATGGCGGGGATCATCAACGATTACTGCCAGATCGCAGGTTATCCGTTCCGCTACCAGAATTTCGGGATCGATAATATCGACAGCTATCAGGGCAAGTCGGGCCAGAACGCGAAGGCGTTTATCCAGAACGTGATCGACCCGCACGTGATCGGCTTCGGCACTATCGACGACATCGACCAGATCGCGGGCAAGCGCGGCGACCGGCAATCAAGCGCAGGCCAGCAAGAGGTGACGGCCGTCTTTATGGAGGCGTTTGCGGGGGCCAACACGGTTGTTCGTGGAAACTGCACGTTCGGCATGTTCTCGAACTACCCCGAGAATGTGGACGATGCGCTGCGCCAACGGGCCGGGGCGCGGTTCCTGGTCGACGGGCCGCAGACCCGAGAGGACTACGTGGATATCCTGGCACTTCTTATGGGCAAGAACCACGATATCCCGATGGGCGATCACGAGCTTTTCGCTGCGCAAGAGATCAAGAAGGCCGTCGCCGCGTCCTTTGAAAGCCACGGTCGCCCGCAAGAGGCGGGGCTGGTCGCCGTCTTCGATGAGGTGCAGGGCAAGGTAGGTGCGCTCGACACGATTGCGAAACTGGGGGCTTACCTGAAAGGCATCCAGGAGGCCGATCCCCGCTTTACCGGGCGAGCGATCAAGAACATCACGGATGCCATAAAGGTCCGCGCGATGGATTTCGAGTTGCCCGATGACTGGATGGAAGAGCCGGACCTGTTCTTATTTAAGGGCTATGACCAGAAAAAAGGGATGATCGCAGAACTGCGCCAACCGATCACAGTCGACATGGTCGTGCAGGAAATCAACCGCTACGCAGATTCGGAATTCCGTTATGCGGATAAATCGGACGAGGTCGCGATTGAAGGGATGGTGCGAGACTTTGGCCGTCAGGAAGAAGCGAAACGGCGGTATTTGGAGGGGAAGGGGTGAAAGATCGAGGGCCTTTTCACAGTGCCGATACCACTGGCGGATGGCGCAACCATTACGCTAGAATTAGAAGATGGGGACGGCGCGTTTTAGAACTAGCAAAACGGGAAGCGATTCAAGAAATTGATCATCAAGATCTTGTCGACTTTGCGTTGGTGTATTTCATTTGGGCGCATTCATTGCTTGAATGGTTGGTCGTTGATGAAGCGTCAAAAGCTGATTCATCAAAAGCGGCGGCGTTCGGACACCCGCAATGGCGGCTGCTCTGCGCATTGGCAAACAGAAGCAGACACTTCGACCAGACCCTAAAGGTTGACCAACTCGATAAATATTGGTCGATCAAACGGAGCTATGATCCGTTTTTATCACAGCTGACCGATCAGTCAGGAGTCGGCACCCAAATAGTCTATAATGGTCAGAAGTATGCCTTGTCAGAGTTGGTGAGGCGTATCTCAAAAATGTGGAGTGACATTCTTGATCAAAGTGACCTTAATCCTGACGAATTGTGGCGGCCGTAAGGGTACACAATGAAACGCCTCATCCAGCGCGGGCTCATGTTCGGGAACCTCTACCATGTGGCCTCTCCGCCGATGGTGGAGCGGTACAATCGGGCGCTTGAGCATTTGACGGGCAAGCGGACGGCTTTGACCGATTTTCACATCGACATTTCGGGTTTTGCGCCGGAGATCGGGCATGAATTGGGGGATGAGCTTTATCTTAACCACAATGGCGTCAACCGGCAGTTTATTCTGCTGAGCACGGAGCAGAAGCGCGCGCCGTTGCTCAATGCGAAATTCTCGACCTCGCGGCATGTGCTCCGGCATTTCATTGAAGAGAACGAGAACGCGCTTTTCGCCCTGACCGCGCGGGATGCGGTGGCAGGGGAGCTTGTCAATTCGGTCTTTGATATCTCGGACCCGCAGCGTCTGCTCGATCTGCGTGCAGTGGAGATTGAGGCGGATACGACGACAGGCACGGTGCGCAATGCGCAGAAGCTGGGCCAGAAAGTCGATACGTTCCTGCAGGAAGAAGACGCCTGGTTCGATGACGTGCTGATCGGCGAGATGATAGAGCTGGCGGCGCAAACCGGGGATGTGACGCGCAATCCGGTGCGACTGAAGACCATGCGCTTTGACCAGCGCAACTACTGGACCTCGCATTTCGGGGGGCTTTATTTCTTTCGGAACGCGCGTAGATCGGGGATCCTGTCGGTGGAAAAGGTCGAGGGGCTTGAAACGATCCGCCTGGACAAACACAACAAGGTGGCGCGCTTTCTGGATGACAATGGGCTTGTAGAGCCCCTTGTCAAAGCGCGCGGGATCGACGCCGCGGCGATCCTGCAACAGAAGATGGACTTCATCTTGATCGGTGCTATTACGGGCGCCGGACACGATCTGGACGGTACGACGCGGCGCGATATGCGGATGCTGGCACGGCGGCACGTGGATCTGATTCCTGCAGAGTATGACGCGCTTTGGCAGCTCAAACGCTGGGCGGAAAGCGGTGGAGACTGGCCCACGATCACGTCGGATCATCCGGCCTATTTCTATACGTTGCGCGCTGCAGATCACCCGGATGCCGATCTGGTGAACATGGTGTTGGCCGAGTTGGCATCCAAGGATATGCGCCAGCTTTTCATTTGCCATAAGGAGCTGTTCTACAGCACCTATGCCGGCTGGCCCGATGCCAAGAAGGAGTATGTAGCGGAGTTTCTTGCGGCGGAGTATCAGGCAGACAAGCAGGGCGCGCGCGATGCGCTTTTTGGTCACGACGCGCCCATGGAAGAGCCGCAGGATATCGTCGCACGGGTTGGCCCGTGGGGCGCTTTGAGGAGGTGAGTGATGTTTTTTGGGGCCCTTCGGGTGATGTTCATCTTTCTGATCGTTCAGACGGTGATCTACGTCTGTCTTTCGTTCTACTCACGGGCTGTGAGACGCGACAAGCTGGAGGCGCAGTGGGATGCTGGTGGGATCGACACCCCGCGCCAGCAATTTGTGGCCGAAGGGCTGGAGGCCTATGATGGGTCAATCAGGCGCAAGCTGATCCTGGGCGTGTATGTGGTGCCGATCTTGCTTATCTGTCTTATCATCTACCTGACGAACTACGCCTGAAGGGGTTTTGCATGACTTACATCAAATGGACGTTCATCCTGACCTTCTGGCTGATATTCGGGGCGTTCCTGCACTACACGCTGCCGCAGAAGGACATTGTCTATGTGCAGGGGACAGAGATCATTCGGCAGGATTTCACAAGTCTGAACCGGGTCTTTTATGCGCGGGCGGATACAGGTAACGACAACCTCGCCATCAATCGCGACCTTCGTCTGATCAATGCGACGCGGGCCAATGGTCGGGTGATGGTTTATCGCAACGAAGATACAGGCTTTGGCTGGCCACCTTACTTCAAGCTGGACAGCTCCAATCTGCAGGCTGAAGCGCAAGGGTCTGTGTCAACGCGGGCAAACCCCGAATGGTACCTTTTAACGCATTATGGTTGGCGGAATGAGTTTCTGACGATCTATCCCAATGCGATCGGTTTGCGACCCATTGAGGGCCCTCAGGCGGGCAAACCGATCCCTTGGTTGAACATCCTGATCTTGACGTTGATCGCGGCTGTTTTCTGGGCCATACGCGTGCGTTGGGTGCGTTTCCGCGAGCGGCGGATTGATCCAAGGCTTGAGGATATTCAGGACAGCTGGGAAGCGGCTGGCGATGCGGTAAGCGCGCGCCGCGGGCGGTTTCGGCGCTGGCTGGACACCTGGCGTAGCAAGTAGCAGATCCTAATCCGCGAAAAGGTTCTGGCTATTTGCGATCTCGGCCGCATGATCGGGCGGGATCGACAAAAAGCGCGACAGGACGGCTCCGTTTTCCTCAGGTGAAGCGGTTTGAGAGATCCGGTCGAGATGTGTGAAACCCGCATCGCGGATCCTGTCGATTTCGAACAGAATGTCGTTGCGGATCGTCGGCAGGAGGCTGCCGAGCGTACCGTGCGTTGTCTCACTGCCTGCCAGCCCGATGCGCCGCGCATGGCCGATCAGGTAGTCATCTGAAAACTGGCATTCAACTTCCAGCATCCGGGTGATTGAGCGATCGTTGTCCAAGTCGTGCAGAAGATCAATCTTTGAGGGATCAAGACAGATGATCATCCTGTCCGCTTCGTAGTAGTCAAAAAGCATCCGCATCAAGGCGCGGCGGTGCCTGGTTCGTTTGGTGAGCGAGCTTTCGATCCCACCAAGATCTGGCAAGGGGGTGCTTGCCTCGTCAAAAAGGTATTCGATGGCCGGTACATTTGTGACATGACTGATCTTTTCGAGCAGGTGTTTCGCGACATGCCATTTCTTGCATATCACGATCATCAATTCACGTTCACGCCCCAGCGAACTGCCGCTTTCCCAGAAGCGTGTCGCATAGCGGCGCCCGACACGGCCGCGCGCGGTGAGGTATTGATAAAGCTGCCGTCCCTCGTCTGAGATGCGGAATGATGCGTCATCATTTGCATAAAGCTGGCCAAGACGTTCCTTGAGGCGGGTCGCATCCTGGCTGATCTTGCGGGCGAAAAGCGCATCCTGTCCCAAAAGCAGATCGTAGTGATCGTTGTAAAATGTGACGGGCATGCCGTAGTCGCTGAACATCAGGAAGGTCAACGTGCGCGAGCGGATCTGGAGTTCCGGAACGAGGTGGCGGACCAGCGTTTGGAAAAAGGTCTCGTCGGGGATCCAGGTGGTCCTGAAGAATCGGACGACGTCGCGGCGGGCCCGCACGAAATCCACTAGAACCTCGATGGTTTTGCGGCGCAGACACCACCATTGGCTGCCGATCTGGATTTGCAGATCGGGTGGAATGGCCCGGCGCAGACCCAACCGGCGCTGCAGACCGAAGGCCGCGTAGAACAGCCGCTTGTTCTTGCGTTCATTAAAGAGATGTCGGTAGATCAGCCGCTCTTCTTTCATGCCGGTCTTGATCCAGTCGCTTTCGAAATAGTCGAAACTCTCAATAAAATCCGCATCATTTTCGTCGAGGAACCGGTGAGTATAGGCCGCCGACTTGATCGGCATGCAATCGCCTGAAAGCATGTAGAAATGGCTTGCTTCGCGAAAGCGGCGCAGCCCGGTGTCGATGGCGTTCAGCGTCGCCTGAACAAGGCTCCACTCGCCCCATCCGCACTTGATCCGGCATTTGACAAAGGCAACATTTGCGTTTCTGCTCAAGGCTTTGCATAGCGCGTGGTAGTCTTCTGCTTTGGCCCGCGCATCAAAATGGATGACCACGAAATCGCCCGCTGCTGTCAGCCCCTCGGCCTGCCGGATGATGCCAGCGGGATCTTTGTGACAGAGAAGGATATAGGCGACTTTGGCCATCTGTGCGGAGGATTTTGCCTGTGAGGTCGAACTGGTCTTCTGTCATAAAGATTAGCGATCATTGAACAAATAGAAATTCTTTGGTTGTTTATGACGCGGGGGAGGCCGTGACGCGGCTGCATCAAAGTGGGAAGAGACGGGTTCATGAGGTTTCCAGGTACATGGATGACGCAGAGCGAAAGCGTGGTCTACCGGGTGGTGCCCAAATGCGCGTGTTCGAGTATCGGGCAGATCATGTATTACTCCGATCACGGGCAGTTCTTCGATGGCGATATCCATGATGCGGAGGACGGGCTTCACAAATGGAGCATCGACGAGAGCCGGGAGACCATTCGGAAGAATGTCACTCAGCATCAGAGCTATGCCTTCACTTGTGTACGTAACCCCTACACGAGGATTCTAAGTTCGTTCTTCGACAAGATCTGCGGGATCCAGCGGAACGGGCGGCGCTATCGGGGGAACATGGTGCCGATGCTGATCCAGCAATACGGAATCGAGGTGGGCGGCCCGGACGGTACTGAAGATTTCGACCAGATCCGGAGCTTCCGGCGATTTCTGCTGTTCGCGCGGGATACGATTGTGTTTCGCAAGCCGATGGACGCGGATATCCACTGGTCGGCGGTGTCGGGACATGTGAGCACGCTGATCGTCAATGGCGGACGTTATGACAAGATATTCTGGACTGAGAAGTTCAATGACGGGATGCGCGATGTTCTGAGCCAGATCGAAACGCCGGTACTGGTCGATCTGGATGAGATCCCGCGCTTCAACGAAAGTGAAGGCCACGGGCCCAAACGCGCGCACCCCGTCGAGGATTACTTCGACGATCTGTCGATGCATCTGGTCTATGAGATCTACAAGCAGGATTTTGAGTTGTTCAAATACGATCCCTTCGATCCGTCCAACAAAATGCCGGTTGGTGAGATTGATCTGGACGAGGTGCACGCGAAGCTGGGCGATTGAAGAAGACCGGCCGCTAGCGTCTCGGGCTTGCACCTGACGGGCCCGCGCCTTACATCCGCCCATCATGGCAAAACCAAAAGCTGATCCAAACTATAAGGTCGTGGCCGAAAATCGTCGGGCGCGGTTCGACTATGCGATTGAGGACGATTTGGAGTGCGGGATCGTGCTGGAGGGATCTGAGGTCAAGTCATTGCGGACGGGCGGGGTGAACATTGCCGAAAGCTATGCGGCGGTGGATGAGGGAGAGTTGTGGTTGGTCAACAGCTATTTTCCGCCTTATGATCAGGCCAAGACCTTCCGGCATGAGGAGCGGCGGCGGCGTAAGTTGCTGGTCTCGGGCAGGGAACTTAAGGATCTTTGGAACGCAACGCAGCGCCAGGGGATGACGCTTGTGCCGCTTGTGCTTTACTTCAATCACAGGGGTCGCGCGAAGCTGAAGATCGGGATCGCGAAAGGCAAGAAACTGGCCGACAAACGTGACACGAGCGCCAAACGCGACTGGAGCCGTCAGAAGCAACGGTTGCTCAAGCAGAACGGCTAGGCTTTTCCGGCAGGAGCGGCTGCGCCGCACGAGAAGTTTTTGCGCATCCTCCGGACGCGCGTTTGCGAGGCGCTGCCTCGCGCTCTGCCGTATTTTAGACGAGAAGAAGTCGAGTTTTCTGCCGGTGGATGGTCCGGCTTTTGGGCAAGGCTCTTGTCAGGATATGCGCCCGGCGCTAGGCAGGACGCGTTTGCAGACCGAGGCCCGCCATGACAGATGATCCCAAAACGCTTGTCTCGACCGATTGGCTTGCGGCGCACTTGAAAGATCCTGATTTGCGGGTGCTGGACGGATCCTGGTATCTGCCGGTGGAGCAGCGGGATCCAAAGGCCGAATACGAGGCCGCGCACATTCCTGGCGCGCGCTTTTTTGATATCGACGAGATCAGTGATCTGCGATCGGATCTGCCACATATGGCACCGCCTGTTGAAAAGTTTATGTCGCGCATGCGAAGTCTTGGTGTTGGAGATGGCCATCAGGTTGTGATTTATGACGGGGCGGGGCTTATGTCGGCTGCGCGCGTCTGGTGGCTGTTCCGATTGATGGGGCAGCTCAACGTGGCTGTCCTGGACGGTGGCTTTCCCAAATGGCAGGCCGAAGGACGCGAGATCGAAGACATGCCACCTGTCATCCGGGACCGTCATATGACCGTTCGATTTCAGAACCAGCTTGTCCGCGACGTCACGCAAGTGAGCCAGGCTGCCAAAGTGCGCAATATCGAGATCGTCGACGCCCGTGCAGCCGAGCGTTTTCGCGGCGATGCGCAGGAGCCGCGTGCGGGATTGCGGGCGGGGCATATCCCCGGATCGCACAATCTGCCATTTACTGATCTTTTGAATGCAGACCGGACGATGAAATCGGAGGCCGAGATGCGTTCGACCTTTGAGGCTGTCGGCGTTGATCTGCAAAAACCCATCATCACGACTTGTGGATCCGGTGTCACCGCAGCCGTTCTGGCGCTGGCGCTGGAACGTATTGGTCATCACAGTTGGGCGCTTTATGATGGCTCTTGGACTGAATGGGGCCAGTTTCCAACCCTTCCCATAGCCACAGGAGCGGCCTGATGTTCGAAGCCCTGACCGAGCAGCCCCCGGACGGGATTCTGAAGCTGATGCAGATGTTTCGGGAAGATCCTCGCGAGACCAAGATTGATCTGGGCGTCGGTGTCTACAAAGATGCGAACGGCAAGACGCCGGTAATGCACGCTATCAAATCGGCCGAAGAACTTCTTTGGCAGGAGCAGACGACAAAATCCTATGTTGGGCTTGCCGGCGATCCGGCTTTTGCGGATGCAATGATCGCGCTGGTTCTGGGGCAGTCGGTGCCGCACGCATCAGTAGCGGCAGCGGCAATGCCGGGCGGGACAGGCGCGGTGCGCCAGGCATTTGAGCTTGCGCGTCTGGCAAACCCCGATGTGCGTGTGTTTGTGTCCGATCCGACCTGGCCGAACCATCTGTCGATCCTCGATTATCTGGGGATCGAACGGGTGAGCTATCGCTATTTTGATGCCGCGACCAAAGGCGTGGATCTTGACGGTATGCTTGCTGATCTGAACCAGGCGCGCAAAGGCGACGTTGTTCTGCTGCATGGCTGTTGTCACAATCCGACCGGAGCCAATCTGAATGCGGCGCAATGGCAAGAGGTGGTCGCGGCTCTGCAAAAGACCGGGGCCACACCGATGATCGACATTGCCTATCAGGGCTTTGGCGATGGACTTGATGCGGATGCAGGACCGACACGCGCGGTCGCAGCGGCGGTGCCGGAATGCATGGTCGCTGCGAGTTGTTCAAAGAATTTCGGCATCTACCGGGAGCGCACGGGCATTCTGATGGTAACCGGGGCGGATCGGGGTTTGAACCAAACCACGCTCGGGTTTCTCAATCGTCAGAATTTCTCGTTTCCGCCTGACCACGGGGCGCGGCTTGTGACGATGATCCTGACGAATGATTCACTCCGGGCGGAATGGCAGGCTGAGTTGGAAGAGATGCGGACTGGCATGCTGACACTGCGAGAGCAGTTGGCGCGCGCATTGCAGACCGCGTCGGGTTCCAACCGCTTTGGTTTTCTGGCTCAGCATCGTGGCATGTTCTCACGTCTCGGGACGACGCCTGAGATGGTGAAAAAGCTGCGGGACGACCACGGGATCTACATGGTGGGGGACAGCCGGATGAACATTGCGGGGCTGAACGCGCAGACGGTTCCGATCCTCGCCGGGGCGATTGTCGAAGCAGGTGTTTGAAGCTTCCCGGTAGTAAGAAGTAGCAATCGGGACAGCGTTGCGTAAGGCTGCTGCAATCCTGGGATATTCGAGGCAAAGGCGTTTTGATCTAGTAGGGAATGCAACACGGATATTGCGTTATGTTGCCGCCTTTGAAGATCTATCGATCTATGTCGGGCGAGGTATTCTCAACGAGACCGGTTCTGTAGTTCTGTTTGGACCGGAGAAGGGCGTGTTTTTCTTTTTATGCTGCAATGCAGCCGCCCTGGACTCTGGGAGATAACGGCATCTATCCAGACTGAACTAAGAAATCAGTGCCGTGCTTGTTTCAGCTTTGCGCAACAGCTGCGACGAGACTGGAAGCCATATCAAGTGGACATCCACGAGATATCAATCAGGACGGGTCAGCCGGAGTTGCCACGCGACCTGTCCGTTGAGAGATTTGCGTTCCAGGCCGTAAATGAAATCGCTGCATATGCGGGCCGGTTCATTCTGCAAGTAGACTTTGAAAGCTGGGTTGACGAACTTAAAGGCATCTACTGGCGTCGGTACTCACGCACGATCGACAACCCTTGCAGGGACCCGTTGCAAGAGAACGCTGTGCAGATTGCGAAACGTTGTATGTGTCTATGAGATGAACCTTGGAGCGAGGCCTTCAACCGTGCGAGGACTACGAGCCAACTCGGTTCCGTTGGTGCGATAGTTCCGCGCTTGAGCTATGGTAAATGACAATCTGATGCGTCTTGTCGATCAGAAAAGCTTGGAAATCGCCGAGCTATCAGAACGGACATAGGTGGATGGTCAGGCCGAAGGAATAGTGGCGGCATTGCATCTTCCGCAGCGGCAATGGCTTGGACCTCGTCGCGACCGAACGTGTTGCTTTAATCACCTGAATTCAACTATCGGGCAAACTGATTTATTGTTTTGCTCTTATAGTTGAGCTTTCCGCGTCGGGTCGCTAAGTTTCAGATTGAGTAGTGCTAGGGAGTAAGCCGATGCCACTCTCTCCGGGAGATTTGATGTTTGTCGGCTGGGACGCGGACTCAGAAGACGTCGCATTTGTTGCGACGAGCAACATCGCGGCTGGTGAGATCATTTATTTCACCGATGATGAGTGGAATGGTTCAAACTTTCTCGGCTCTGAGCAACTCTTTGAATGGACCGTTCCCGCAGGTGGTGTCTCGGCTGGCACCGTTGTTTCGATCGATATGCAACCATCACCTGGCGCAACCGCCACCTTTAGTGCGGGCGGAGATGTGGATTACATCCGAGGTGGCGGGCAACTCGCGACAAGCAACGAAATGCTGTGGGCCTTTCAGGGTGACCGGGTTGGCAACAACGTAACCCCGACCGATTTTGTCGCTGTCATCGCGAATGAGGCCGACGGCGGCAACACCCAGACACCAAATCTGTCCGGCACGGGTCTGACCACGTCCAATGGTGCAATCATCATCGATGGCGATGAAGACTACATGGAATTCACCGCGGACGATACTCTCCCTTCGCCCGTTACCCGATCTGCGCTTATTGAAGCAATATCGGACACCAGTAATTGGACCACGGCCGACGGCAGCGGGAATAGCAACCCGAACCCAGGGGGTGGGTTTGATGTCGATGTTCCAACGGTGGTCTGTTTTGCAAGGGGTACAAGGATCGAAACCATTCGCGGTCCGAGATGCATTGAGGAACTGACTGCGGGCGACCTGATCCAAACCCTGGACCGTGGCTATCAGCCGATATTGTGGATCGGACATCAAATTGCGCGTGCCATCGGAGCGCACCATGCAGTGCAGTTTGATCAATGGGCGATTGGAAATGATACGTCACTGATCGTCTCAAAACACCATCGTATTCTGCTCGAGGGTGGATCAGTGCAATTGATGTTCGGCGAGGAGCAGGTTCTTGCGCCTGCAGCCGCCCTAATTGATGGCCAAACGATCCGCAGTTTCGAGGCGGACCGGCTGGATCTTTTTCATATATTGCTTCCCCGACATGAGATTGTCTTCGCCAATGGGGTGCGCGCTGAAAGTCTTTTTCTGGCAGACGAAGCAAGGAAGTCCATAACGCCGAAACAGTTTGCCGAGGCCAGCGCGGCCTTGAATGCGGCCTTACCAAACAAAGTGGATCAGATTCAAACCGCTCGCCCATGCCTGACATTCTTGGAAGCGGTTTCTTTCAAAGATGCGGTGTTTGCTTAGTCTTATCCATGCCAGTTGAGATTGATGGGACTGTGCATTGGGTTCTGTGCAGCCTGTGAGGCTGCTTTTTTCCCTTGGTTTCATACCGCTGCAGGGAACAAGCTCACTATGAAACGGATCTGTCCTGCAACGCCTGGGCCTTTTCTTACAACATGCCCGTTTTTGATGCTGCGCACAGTCTCGATGCCAACCAAAGTGTCTTTGGCAGCGCTCAGGGATTTGAAGCCCCATGTTGGCGTGATCATCTTCTTCAACGCGGCGTGATCACCCTCAATACCTGCAATTCGCTGGTGGTGCGGCGAGGATGTGGACGTCAAAGACTAAGTCGCGGACAGAGCGGTCATTAGTCGGATCGAATTGAACGTCGGGTGGTGCGGGATTGATGTGGGCTTTGAGGGACCGCTCAACAATGAATATAGATGGATACGCCCAGTGCGACTTCCTTGATCGCCTCGTTGGCAAACGCGCGCTTTGAAGGCCAGCGGCGGTAGATCGCGGCCCTAAGGACGCTGCTTTCCCGGCGATGCGTTTGAGGCTAAGTGCGGCTTAGCCCCGCTCAGCCCTTTCCTTGAAGAACGCGCGATAGAGCGCTTGCGTTGGCGCGGGCCTTTGCAGCGCTGCGCCGGACGGCTGTCGGGACTTTTGCTTGGAGCTTTTGTGGTCCATTCGCATCCTGTCCGTCGCGCGTCGACATTTTATCGTTCCACCCATCCGCGAGGAACCGGAAATGGCTGGTGGAGTGACATTAGGAGTTATGCCGAACTGCGGCGGAGCCGTCGTATTGGAGCAAATGTGTTCGCTGATTTTTTCGTCGGAACAGTTACGTTTCGACGAATGGTCCCCATCTTCTGCTTCAGAACACCACAAAGAAGGGAGCGTTCCGATGCCTGATACCGATCCATTGCCCGCGCTTACGAAACTGCTGCAAAACAGCCTTGGCGAACTTCTCGATCCCGCGGATAGCTTCCCGAACATGTGCGCCGAGGATGTTGTTTTCGAGGCACCATATGCGCCTGCTGGCTCCAATTTTCTAGAGGGGCGCACTGCAGTTGCCGACTATCTCCCGCTAGTGCGCGAACACTATGACATTCAGGAACTGGCGGAGACCGCGCTTTACCACACCACCGATCCTGAGGTCGTGATCCTCGAATTCGAGACACGGAACAGCACTGGCCGGAAAACCGGACTGCCGTATGACCAGAGATACATCAATGTCATCAAGATCCGGAACGGCAAGATCGTTGATTACCGTGACTACTGGAACCCTGTGGTGGCACTGGCCGCCGTTGGTGGCGCCGATGGCATGTCTGACGCCGTGAAGGGCAACGCGGCCTGAGCAGAAAAGCACAACTCCAGGGACGGTAGCGGCGCCTGGGGTCGTATAGAAGCCGAGGCCCAAAACCTGCGGCGAACACAATCTCGTGGATGTAAGGGGCAAAGATATGCCAGACACTCTTATCCGAATGAACCCGGCTACTCTGCCCGACGCTGGAAAAGCGGGCTATTCGCAGATAACCGTCGCCGACCCGGGTCGGTTAGCTTTTGTTTCCGGTCAGGTTGCGTGGGCCTCTGAAGGTTCGGTCGTACCGGAAACATTGGAAGCACAAACCAAGCAAGTGATAGAGAACCTCAGCAGAGCATTGGAGGCCGTAAACGCCGGCCCCCGCGATATCGTCCAGATGAGGATCTATATGACCGATTTGAACGATGAAAACATGGGTATCGCGATGACCCAGATTGCAGTTTTCCTCGATGGCGTAAAACCGAGTCTCACTGGTGTCGGCGTTGCGGACTTGGCCGGACCCGATCTGAAGATTGAGGTTGAGATGATTGTTCAGATTCCGACCTGATCAATCAGAGGCTTTTGTTCTGTTTGGTCTAACGCTGAGATCTTCGTTTAAATCTCTATGTCCGCCCGACGCTTGCCTGGACCGCGGAGCTGCGTGTCGACCGCGCCGCACGGGAAATCCCTCCGCCAAGACAGATCGGATCGGCCACGGAGCATGAACGCGCCCTGGCGGTCATCGCCCGCGCCCATCTCGAAGCGCTTCCCGATGATGCGGGACCCGTCACCTACGGTGGTGCGCTTGGCATGTGGCTGCCCCTTCATCGCGGCACGCGCGATCAGCCGCGGGGGAAAAAGACTTCCGTGGAAGGCTCTTTCGACTTTGCCCGCGCCTTCTCCCGTGGACCGCAAGACGACAAAAGCGATGAGGCTTTTCACGCCAAGGAATTCTCATTGCTGGCTCGGCAACCACCCAAGGCCAGCAGTGCCAAAGCTTCGCAGGGTCCACGAAAAACCAGAGCTGTTGCGCTGATACTGAGACGTTCCGACCATATATAACGTCCGATGTCGAAGCGCAGCCGGGCATTCAACATCGCCATGCAAGAGTTTGTGTTTTTCGTGATCCGGCGAGCAAGTCGTTAACAAGGTCAGGCGAACGATGACAGACGCGATCGAGGGGTACATTTTCTATGAAATCGCGGCCTTGCTGGTTCTGGCAGCGGGCGCCGGTTTCGTGGGGCTTTTGCTCCGGCAGCCCTTGATTGTCAGCTTCATCGCGGTAGGGATCGTGGCCGGGCCTTCGATGCTGGACATCGCGCAATCCGATGAGCAGATCGACCTTCTGGCTGAATTGGGGATAGCCGTTCTGCTGTTCCTTGTAGGGCTCAAGCTCGACTTCAACCTCGTGCGCACGCTCGGGCCCGTCGCGTTGGTCACCGGACTTGGACAGGTGATCTTTACCACTGTCTTCGGTTTCCTGATTGCGCTGGCCTTGGGGCTCGACCCCCGGACGGCGATCTATGTCGCCATCGCGCTAACATTCTCTTCGACGATCATCATCGTGAAACTGCTGTCGGACAAACGCGAGATCGATGCGCTCCATGGTCGGATCGCGCTCGGCTTTCTGATCGTACAGGACATCGTCGTGGTGATCGCGATGATTGTACTGTCGGCGATCGGCGTCGGCGGGTCGGGCGATGCGGCGCTGACAGACATCTTGCGGGTGCTGGGCTACGGCGTCGCGATGCTGGGAGCGGTCGCCCTCTTTATCCGCTACATCGCCAACCCTTTGGTGGAACGGCTGTCACTGGCGCCTGAGCTCCTGGTGTCCTTTGCCATTGGCTGGGCCGCTCTCCTGGCCGCTCTTGGGCACTACCTCGGCTTCGGGAAGGAGCTTGGGGGCCTTCTGGCTGGTGTCTCGCTCGCCTCAACACCATTCCGGGAGGCGATTGCCGCAAGGTTGGCGTCTCTCCGCGATTTCTTACTGCTGTTCTTTTTCATCGCACTCGGGGCCTCGCTCGATCTGTCCGTGCTCGGCGCCAGCGTCGGGCCGGCGCTGGTGCTATCGCTTTTTGTCCTGATCGGGAACCCTCTGATCGTGCTCGTGATCATGGGGCTAATGGGATACCGGAATAGGACCGGCTTTCTGGCCGGGCTGACGGTGGCCCAGATCAGCGAGTTTTCCCTGATCTTCATGGCGATGGGCGTGACCATCGGCCATGTGACCGAGGCCGCACTTGGCCTCGTGACGCTGGTGGGGTTGGTGACCATCGCCGCATCGACATACATGATCACCTATTCGCACTGGATCTACGACCGGATGGAACCGGTCCTTGGGTTTTTCGAACGACAGGACGTCGGCAGGCTTCGCGAGGATGCGCTGTCGGACGCGCAGCCGCATGATGTTATCCTGTTCGGTCTGGGTCGCTACGGTCTTGGCATCGGTGCCGCGCTCAAAGATGCCGGACTGCGGGTATTGGGCGTCGATTTCAGCCCTGAGGCGGTTCGCCATGCGCGAGGGCGCGGCTATGACGTGGTGTTCGGCGATGCCACTGATCCCGAATTCCTGGCGCATCTTCCACTTCGCTCGGTAGCCTGGCTGGTGATGGCCGTACCGGAACATAATACTGGGCTGACCCACGATGAGCCACGCCTGGCGCTGCTACGCGCGGCGCGAGACCTTGGCTACACCGGCAAGGTCGCGGTCGCTGCACATCGCGATCAGACGGTCGAGGCGCTGTCTCAGGCCAATGCGGACCTTGTCATGATGCCCTATCGCGATGCAGCCATTGCAGCAGCAGAGATGATTTTGGACGGTCGAAGCTTGCAATATGCCGCGCCGCCGGACCCTGACGGCCAAAAGGAGCTGATTACGTGACCGCTGACGCCACTGAAAGCGCTGCGCCGCCTGTCTTCGGCCCTATTGCAAGAATGCTCGTGGTGGTCGAACCCGACGATGCGGAAAACCTTCTCCACGCGGCCGCCTGGCTTTCCGCCAGGCACGGGGCAGAGCTTGATGTGCTGATATGTATCGAGTCACCGAAAGATCTGGCGGCAATCGCGCGCGCGACCGAACTGGCCGAGGATGCCGTGTTGGAGCACATTGCCGAAGACCGGCATCAGCGGATCGCCAAATTCGTTGCGCGCACCATGCCGCAAAACACGCCGAAAGTGCATCTTTCCATTGGAAAAGCCTTCATCGCGGTTATTGATCACGTCGTCCGCTTTGACATCGACCTTGTCATCAAGACTGCCGAACCAATGTCCGGCTTGCATGGCTTTCTATTCGAAAGCACCGATCAGCATCTGATGCGAAAATGCCCCTGTCCCGTCTGGATCCGCCTGCCCGACACACCAGCGATGCCGCACACGATCCTTGCTGCCGTTGATGTGGACGATTGGGATGCAAGTGAGCCGGACACGCTCTTGGGCCTGAACCAGCGCGTGATCGAGATGAGCCGTCGCCTCGCGTCAGGTCCCGGCGCGGTCGTGCACGTCCTGCATGCCTGGGAAGCGGTCGGCGAAGGAATGATCTGGACATTTGCATCGGGCAGCAACCCGCGCCTGTCTGCGGAAACCTATGTCAACGAGATCGTATCGGCCCGGTGGCATTCGCTGGAGGCGCTTATCCGGCCCTTCAAGACACCCACCGGCGATCAGAACCCGCGCCTGGTGGAGCATCTTGTCCGCGGATCGCCTCACAACGTCATTGCAGAACAGGCCCGGCATCTTTCGGCGGACATCATTGTGATGGGTACTGTCGCGCGGACTGGATTGGGCGGTGTCATTATCGGGAACACCGCAGAGAATATCCTGAACGCTGTCAAATGCTCGGTCGTGACCGTGAAACCCGAGGGTTTCATCAGCCCGATCGTCGTCGATTGATCGTTCCACGCGCAATGACTTCTATGGTCCGGGCGCGAAAGGTGGCCCACACGTCTGGGGATTCGAACATAACTTTTCAACGTTTGCATTTGCCGGATAGAGTTCAGGACGAGTTCGCCCTGTAAGCATCGCCCAAAACCTCAGGAAACTGGCCAAGCTCAAGCCAAAGGGCGCCACATCCTGCCCATCGGCTCTATGAGCCGTCGCATGTTGGCGATACGGCCCGTTTCCTATGCAGCGAGGCGACCGCTTTGATATCTGGCGACGTTTTCGACATTGGTGCTGGGCTGAACGGGCAGTTTCCGGCTTGACGCAAGGCCATGCGTCTCGGAGCCATTTCTGGGCACAATGCAGTGCCATGCTACAAGAACTTTTTCGTTCGTAGGTGCGGTCAACGTCCGCTTTCGGGAAGCCACACTGTAGCATTCCTTGGCCCAAGGAAAGTCTCCTTTGGGTCTATTTCGCAATGTTTAATGCCAAAATCTGTCAAAGCCTGTGATGCGCGAATCCTGTATCCAAACACTGCAGTTGAAGCGTGGGGCCCGAAATTGACACCACCACGTCAGGCGGAAAACCAGTCTTCACTATTTTCGCCGCGCTAGCTGAATTCGAGCGTTCCATCATTCAAGAACGCACCCGTGCAGGTTTGGAGTCGGCCCGTTCATGCGGGCGAGTGGGAGGAAGGCCGAGGTTAGTCTCTGATGAAGACATCTTGGTTGCGAAAGCGCTCCTGAAAGATCCTGATATCACATTGCGCAAAATCGTTGAGCGCATAGGTTGCTCTAACGCGATTTTCTATAGCTGCTTGCCTGCTGCGCAAGCCAATTCACAGAAAACAAGTCTAGGTTCATGCCTCATAACCAGTAGATGACGACGGCTGCGAGGGCGATGGCTGAGATGAACACCTTTAGACAGCGGTCATAGCGGGTCGCTACGCGCCTCCAATCTTTGAGCTTGCCAAACACGAACTCAATGCGGTTGCGCCGCTTGTACCTACGCCTGTCGTATTTGACCGACGTCTTACGCTGCGTCCGGCTCGGGATACACGCGCGTATCCCTTTGTCTTGCAACGCTTCCCTGAACCAGTCAGCGTCATAACCGCGGTGTCCGAGCAGCCAGTCGACCTTTGGGCAGGCTACCGAGCAACGCCCGCGCGCCAATATAGTCACTGACCTGTCCGGCGGTCACGAACAGGTTCAGCGGGCGGCCCTGGCTATCACAGATGACATGCAGTTTGGTGTTCATACCGCCTTTTGTCCGACCGATCAGGCGGCCACGCCCCCCTTTTTGGCGGCCATGCTGGTCGCTGTCCGATGTGCCTTGAGGTAGGTCGCGTCCACAGCCTGGCAGTCGAAACGCAGTTCCGATGAGAGGGGATCATCACGGTCGTTTCCTCGCCGTGTTCTGCGGCCAGCGCGACCATCATTTGTGCAAAGATGCCCCTATCGCTCCAGCGCGTCATCTGAGGCCCATAGGCAGCAGGTGCATGGCGCCATCTGCGTATCTGTCAGCCAGAAAGCAGAGACAGGCAAACCCGATCCGAGCGAACCGCCTTGGCGGATC